>UMKF01000962.1_pt1 | contig 41410 bp, 25 predicted proteins | sample 1966251 | NCBI WGS metagenome assembly UMKF01 (sample SAMEA4836171, study PRJEB28245) | human gut metagenome | biome: gut microbiome; material: fecal sample | place: Denmark | collected 2008
GAATTTGGCTGATCCGACTTTATCACTTCAAACCAACGATTTACTCTATATAATGGGAGATTTTTCCGAAGTAAAGAGTTTTGCAGAAGATTACTTGCTGGAAATTATGGATTATCATAAGACGGAGGATAATAAATCGGGTACGCTTGATTTTTATGACATTGGTATAGCGGAGATTGTGCTGATGCCCTCTTCCAAATTAATCAATCAGTTAGTGAAGGATTCGGGTTTTCGAGCTAAATTTAATGTGAATGTCTTGGGTATCCGTCGAAAACGCGAATATATACTTCATAATTTAAAAGATGAAAAGATGCATAGCGGCGATGTATTGCTGGTGCAAGGGACATGGAACGATATCGCTCGTCTGAGCAGGGAAGAGGCGGAATGGGTAGTTTTAGGGCAACCTTTGGAAGAGGCTGCCAAAGTGACACTCGACTATAAAGCGCCGTTGGCTGGTGCTATTATGTTATTGATGGTGGCGATGATGATTTTTGATTTTATTCCGGTGGCTCCTGTAACGGCCGTAATGATTGCGGGAATTTTAATGATAGTAACCGGATGTTTGCGTAATGTGGAGGCTGCTTATAAAACAATTAACTGGGAAAGTGTTGTGTTGATTGCTGCCATGCTTCCCATGTCGTTAGCTTTGGAAAAGACAGGAACGTCTGAATACATCTCCAATAGTTTGGTTAATGGGTTGGGAACATACGGTCCGGTTGCCTTGTTGGCAGGTATTTATTTTACTACCTCTCTTATGACAATGTTTATCAGTAATACGGCGACGGCTGTTTTGCTGGCTCCTATTGCACTCCATTCGGCTGTTCAACTCGGGGTAAGTCCTTATCCGTTTTTGTTTGCTGTAGCGGTAGGTTCTAGTATGTGTTTCGCTTCGCCGTTTTCTACTCCGCCTAATGCTTTAGTGATGCCGGCTGGGCAATATACTTTTATGGATTATGTGAAAGTTGGTTTACCTTTGCAGGTAATTCTCGGTATTATCATGGTTTTTGTATTACCGTTGTTGTTTCCCTTTTAAATATTTCGTATATCTTTGCATCTAAAACAGAACATCAAATGATTACAATAGAACAACTTAAAGATGTAAAAGAACGTACTGATGCCTTAAAACGTTATTTGGATATCGATGCGAAACAAATCCAAGTGGAAGAGGAGCAGTTACGTACGCAAGCTCCCGGTTTTTGGGATGATGCCAAGACGGCGGAAGCGCAGATGAAGAAGGTGAAAACCCTTCAGGCGTGGATTGACGGATATAATGAAGTGAAGACCTTAACTGACGAGTTATCTTTGGCTTTCGATTTTTTTAAAGATGAACTGGTGACAGAAGATGAAGTGGATGAGGCATATAACAAAGCTTTGTCTGCTGTAGAAGTTTTGGAACTGAAGAATATGTTACGTCAAGAAGCCGACCAGATGGATTGTGTATTAAAGATTAATTCGGGTGCCGGTGGTACTGAAAGTCAGGATTGGGCTTCCATGTTAATGCGTATGTATATTCGCTGGGCAGAGACGCATGGATATAAAGTTGCCATTGCCAATTTGCAAGAAGGCGATGAGGCTGGAATAAAAAGTGTAACAATGGAGATTGAAGGTGATTCGGCATATGGATATTTAAAAGGAGAAAATGGAGTACATCGCTTGGTGAGAGTTTCTCCTTTCAATGCGCAGGGGAAACGAATGACTTCTTTTTCGTCTGTGTTTGTAACTCCACTAGTTGACGATTCCATCGAAGTAAATATTAGTCCGGCTTGTATCTCTTGGGATACGTTCCGTTCGGGAGGGGCCGGTGGTCAAAATGTTAACAAAGTAGAGTCTGGTGTACGTTTGCGCTACCAGTATAAAGATCCGTATACGGGAGAAGAGGAAGAAATATTGATTGAAAACACAGAGACCCGCGATCAACCTAAAAACAAAGAGAATGCAATGAGGCAGTTGCGTTCTATTCTTTATAATAAGGAATTACAACATCGGATGGCAGAACAGGCGAAGATCGAAGCTGGGAAGAAAAAGATAGAGTGGGGTTCGCAGATACGAAGTTATGTGTTTGATGATCGTCGTGTTAAAGACCATCGTACGAATTATCAGACGTCGGATGTTAACGGAGTAATGGATGGAAAAATCGATGAATTCATAAAATCTTATCTTATGGAATTTTCTGATGCGGAAAGTTAATAACTTAAATATATTATTACTATGAGTACAAATAGAGTAAAAAAAAGCGCCGCTAGAAAAAAACGTGAGGAAGAGCAAGCACAGAAAGTGATAAAGGGAATCTTTATAGGTTTGATTATTTTGGCAGTACTTGCAATTGCTTGTTTCTCAATTTGGGGATAAAGGAATTTTTTATCATGGATTTCTGAAGAAAAGAAAGCCTTAGATGAACTAATTTCTGGTATAAAAGGGAGTAAAAACTGGTATTTATCAGTTTTTACTCCCTTTTCTTATCTGATTGCAGGTCGTTCCCCTAGATTTTATACCCTACCTTTGCGGCCGACCACTTGAGAGAATTGGGTCAAAAGTTAATAACTAAAGTTTTAAGATATGAATTTTACGGAAAATCTTGTAAACATCCAACATGATTTATTTCGCTTTGCAGCTAAGCTTACTGCAAATGAAAACGATGCGAGAGATCTCTTGCAGGAAACTTCTTTAAAGGTATTAGACAATAAAAGCAAATTTACGCCTGATACAAATTTTAAAGGTTGGGCATTTACCATAATGCGTAATCTATTTATTAATGATTATCGAAAGGTAATTAGAGATCAAACTTATGTTGATCAAACTGATAACCAACATTATCTGAATAGGTCTGAAGATTATGCAGTGGATATGATCGAATCGGTTTGTGATGTAAAAGAGATGTATCATATCATTAATGAGCTGTCGGAAGAATACAGGCAACCTTTTCTTATGTATGTTGCAGGATATAAATATCACGAAATTGGTGATAAACTGCATCTTCCTTTAGGTACGGTAAAAAGTAGAATCTTCTTTGCCAGACAGCAACTGAAATATCAATTGAAAGATTTTAATTAAAGTACATTTTTATGATATGAGTAGGGGTACAATCTGATAACAGAAGATACCCCTATCTTTTTTTCTTCTTTATTATAGGGAATATGATAAAATAGCCTATTACTGTACCTAAAATAACTCCAAGACTATTTGCAGCCATGTCTAACCAATCTCCATTTCGAGTTGTTGTACAATAAGCTTGTAATAATTCCATAATTCCACTTAGAAGCAAAGGAAAAATAACTGTAGGAAATATTACTTGTTTAAATCGAATTGAATGGTGAAATTTGCTATATTCTATCCATAATACTCCGCTTAATCCTCCGTACATACAAACATGAGCCCATTTATCTATGAAAGGAATATCATCCATTTCTGTTTCAGGAACTGTACAAAGAGATAAGTAAAATATAACGCAGGTTATCAACAAACTTAAGGGATATTGTTTGAAAAAGTGTGTCATTATGCAAATACTATTTAGATTTGATGCAAAAATATAAAATATTTCATACATTTGCCCTTGACGTCTGAATATAATAACAAAAAGGAATTGAAGCGTGAAGAATGATAGAGTGAACTTTGGAAGCAAGTTGGGTGTGATATTGGCTTCGGCCGGTTCGGCAGTAGGACTTGGTAATATCTGGCGTTTCCCCTACGAAGCAGGGCAGCATGGCGGGGCGGCATTTATATTGATTTATTTGGTGTGTGTATTTGTCTTGGGTATGCCTATTATGATTTCCGAGTTTTTAATAGGACGTCGTTCCCGAGCTAATACCGCAGGAGCTTATAAAGTGCTTGCTCCTCATTCTCCATGGCGTTGGGTCGGTTTTATGGGAGTTCTGGCCGGTTTTTTAATTTTGAGCTATTACTCTGTAGTGGCTGGATGGACTTTAGAATACATTTTGGAAGCGGGTGTTAATGGTTTTGCTCATAAATCTGCCACAGATTTTAAGAGTGCTTTCATAGCATTTTCGCAGAATCCGGTTCGTCCTTTAGTTTGGCTTATCGGTTTTCTACTTATGACGCATTATGTGATTGTAAAGGGAGTAAAGAAGGGTATCGAACGTTTCTCGAAAGTGATGATGCCATTGCTTTTTATTTTGATTCTCATATTGGTATTTTGTTCACTATCCCTTCCTGGTTCTAATAAAGGAGTGGAATTTCTCCTTCATCCTGATTTTTCGAAAGTAAATTCGGAGGTGTTCCTCGGAGCAATGGGGCAGGCCTTTTTTTCCTTAAGTTTGGGTATGGGATGCCTTTGTACATATGCCTCTTATTTTAGTAAGGATACTAATCTAAGTAGAACAGCATTTAGTGTAGGAGTGATTGATACGTTTATTGCAATATTGGCAGGACTGATTATTTTTCCGGCAGCGTTTTCTGTAGGCATTAGTCCGGATGCGGGTCCTTCACTGATATTCATTACTTTACCTAATGTCTTTCAACAGGCATTTATTGGAGCGCCTGTACTTTCTTATATCTTTTCGTTGATGTTTTATATTTTATTGGCGTTGGCTGCTTTAACATCAACTATTTCTATGCATGAAGTGGTGACAGCTTTTATTCATGAGGAATTCGATATTTCTCGTACTGCTGCTGCGCGTTGGGTAACAGGAGGTTGCATTGTATTGGGCATTTTTTGTTCATTGTCTTTAGGTATCTTACAACATGTCAAGCTGTTTGGCTTAGGTTTCTTCGATTTGTTCGATTTTGTGACAGCAAAGATAATGTTGCCGTTAGGAGGGATGTTTATTTCATTGTTTACCGGATGGTATCTTGATCGCAAACTTGTTGAAGATGAAGTGACGAATGGCGGAACTTTGAAAGTACCTTTCTTAAAATTATATATATTCATTCTCAAATATATAGCACCTATTGCCATAGCCTTGATTTTTATTAATGAATTGGGACTGCTAAGTTAAGGAAGGAGTATGTGGAAGGACTTTTTTTATTTCTCCAAAAGCGAGAAACGAGCTATTATTTTTTTGATTTGTATAATTTGCTTTCTGCTGATAGGAAGATGGGTTTATGATGTTACGAGTGAGAAAGAGATTCCTGAAGAGAATATGGAGGATATAGAAGCTTTTCTAGCTTCAGTGCAAGAAAAGGAACATCGATCTCAAATGATTTTTTATCCGAAAAAGAAAAAGAGAGAACCTGCAGTCCTGGTTGAATTTGATCCAAATAAAGCCGATTCCATCGAGTTTATTCGCTTAGGTCTGCCTTCATTTGTAGCACATAATATTCTTCGTTATCGGGAAAAGGGAGGTGTATTTCGTTCCGCTGACGCTTTTGCAAAAGTGTATGGCTTGACTCTGCAACAATATAAGAAACTTAAACCTTATATCCGTATAGGCGAAGAGTATTTACCTATACAAGTGTTGCGTGATACGGTTTTCCATCAACAGTGGAAGGTACGTAAAGACTCTCTAAAAGCACTGAAATATCCCGAAGGTACGATTATAGATTTGAATACGGCGGATACGACGGAATTGAAAAAGATACCAGGTATAGGTAGTACCTATGCACGTCAAATTGTTGCATATCGAAATCGCTTAGGTGGTTTCTATACAGTAGAGCAATTACAAGAATTGCCCTTTTCATCGAAAGAAATGCAGGTTTGGTTTAAAGTGGAAACTACCCTGTATCCTTCAATCTTAGTAAATAAATGGAGCGTTGAACGATTAAGGAGTCATCCTTATCTTAATTTTTATCAGTCGAAAGTGATTGTGGAACATCGGAAAAAATATGGAAAACTAAAAAGTCTTTCTCAACTCTCCCTTTATGAGGAATTTACTGAGAAAGACTTGGAACGTTTATCTCCATATGTGAGTTTTGATTAACGCTAATGATGGTTACATATTTTTATAGAAAGAATCAAAGATAGAATAGTTCTTTTTGAATATAAACCTATAATTGTTCTTTATCTACATAGGATTGATTAGTTCGTAGTATTCTTTGTTTTAGTTGTTACCTTTAATGGTGGTATAATTCTTCTCAAATAAGAAAAGCATTTATTATTTCATTTCGTATCCTGCTGCCTTGGCAATGATACGGGGAATTTCTGCATTATCTGTCCGTTTGCGGAATAACTCAGAACCTTCTCCGATGGCTGTAACCGGAACAAATCCGGCTGTATGACCACCTGTTGTCCATCCTATCCAAGCTATTTCGTTTATAATCTCTTTAGCAGCAGAAGCAATAGGTTCTGCTTTCTGGTATTCACTTTCTTTTAATATAACATCTTTGTTGCCAAAACTCTCGTTATAGATATTTTTGAGACGTGTTTCTTGCGCTTCTGTAAGAGTTAAAGTATCCCAAAAGCCGAAGTTTTCTTTTAAAGCTTGCTGTACTCTTTCCCATGGAACCTTATTTCCTGTCTCTTTTCTCATATTATTGATTAACTGGGTGAAAGCCTTCTCACTCATCTTCTGTGAGGCTAGTGCCTTCAGATTTAGTTCAGACTTTCCTTTGATTCCCAAAGTGATTCCTCCGGTTTCATGGTCGGCTGTCACGACAATCAAAGTTTCGTCCGGATGTTTTTGGTAGAAGTCGTAAGCTTCTTTGATTGCATTATCCATATCAATAACTTCCCGGAAGACGGTTGCGGCATCGTTACTGTGGCAAGCCCAGTCTATTTCTCCTCCTTCTACCATGAAAAAGAATCCCTTGGATAAATCCTTAGAGAAAAAGTCTATGCCGGCCTTTACAATCTCTTGCAAACTTAAATCATCCGATTTCCGGTCGATAGCGTATGGTATGGATTTATTAGGCTTTCCTTCAGGCTGGAATAGAATAACTTTTTCTTTTTTATCGCCTTTTCGATACTTATCATATCCACGATAAAGGGTGTAGCCTGCTTGTTCAGCCAGTTTATATAAATTTGGTTGTTTGCCGTCTTTGCCTTGTGGTAAGAGGAAGTCCGAAGCTGCAAAAAAGTCAAAACCGGATTTTGTCAAATCCATTCCTATTTCGTAATACATCTTCCGGTTCGGCTGATGTGCGTAAAAAGCCGCTGGCGTAGCATGGTCTATACTGACGCTGGTGGCAATGCCTACTCGTGAGCCCTGGTTCTTTGCCCATACAGCAATACTATTTACAGGTGTCTTTTGGTCTTCTAACATGCCTATGGTGCTGTATTTTGTTTTATTACCGGTTGCAAGAGCCGTCCCGGAAGCGGCTGAATCGGTTATTCCATTGTTTGTTGCATAAGTGGTAGCAACGGTTACGCTCGGAAACTGTGTAAACAGTAAAGGAGTTATGCCTATTTTGTTATCTAATTCACCTCGGTACATTTCGGTACCATTTACTTGATTTATTCCCATTCCATCTCCTATAAAGTAGAAAATGTATTTAGCCTGTTGTGCGAATCCCGTTGAGATATATAGGAATAACGCGACGAATATTGCAAAAATCTTTTTCATGTGTGTTTTTTGTTTTTAATTTAGTATTTCATTGCAAAGATAATCTATGTGGCATTACAATGGTATGACAAAATAATTAATTTCATTTGAAAAAAGGCTGCTTTGAGTTATAACACCAAACAATCCTTCCAGTGATAATGATTAGGGATATAATTTAATGTAGTCTTAATAGATTTGTAATCATGCTTTTATTTTTTCAAAGTACATTAATAACAGGAAATCCTCTCATTATATTAGTGTCTTATATTATTATATGAAACAAGTAGTTTTCGGTACTGTACCTTACTATATGATATCTATCTCACATTATATTATTATTGTTCTATTTTTGTTTTCCCAAAGTATGTGTAACTCTTCAATTACGTGGAACGTTATGTCTGCCAGAGGCATACATTCCTACCATAGCTCCGGTAAAACCTCCGGCGGTATGTGTACTTAAAATCCGGCCATCTGCTTCTGTATAGAATTCTATCCAATCATTTGTTTTTTTTGATAAATAGTAGAAACTATATTTATCTTGTTCGGCTATCACTTTTACAGAAATCGTAGGAGATTCTAAAGGCAATTCGGATAGAATCTGTTCGTCTTCTCCTTGTGCATATCGCAGAGATAAAATGAGATTGTTTTGCGAGCCGGTAATGCCGAAAGCAAAATAATGTTTTTCATTCTGGAAACAGACTAATCCTGCAAAATCTTGTTCCGAGGCAGGGCAGAAAGATACTTTTGTTTCTGCCTCAAAACACTGATGTTGTATGCGGCGTCCTATAAATGCTGGATTAGTAACGTTGCGTATGGATGTATCTTCGGGTGAAATAATCATCTTGCCGTTTTTAATTCTCCACCATTGTTTTCTTGGTGTACGAATAAATGTCCATTTGTTTTCTAACGGCAGAGAAAAGGAAGCGGTGCTGTCTGTAAAGTTACCGGTCAAGGTGTTCGATATGGGTTTGAGAACTTGTTTTTCAACAATATAGGGAATCTCTTCCCCTTTCTTAAGGATTATGGGCTGTTTCTTTTGCCAACTTACTGGTAGCAGGAACGTTTCCCTGCCTGTATTGTAATAGTCATTTTTATAAGGACGGCAGCCTAAAAATACAGCATACCATTTTCCTTCAGGAGTTTCCACTAAGTCTGCATGACCGGCACATGTAATAGGACTCTTACGTTCGGCAGGTAAATCTCGTTGTGTAAGAATGGGATTGATAGTGCACGGTTTAAAGGGACCTTCGGGCGAGTGGGATGAGAAAATTACTTCCGAATGTTCTGGGCCTGTACCTCCCTCTGCAGCCATCAAATAGTATTTGTCATTTATTTTGTATAGATGAGGACCTTCAATCCATATAGGATGCTGAGTTTTGTCTACTCCGCCATCAATGATGACACGAGCCTTACCCATAGTCTGGTCGGTTGCTGTGTCGAATTCCCGTATCCATATAGCACGGTGGCCGTCATATTCCGCTTTTCCTGCTGGGGCATCATTGTTTACAATATAACTTTTCCCGTTTTCATCGAAGAATATGGCGGGGTCGATGCCTCCAACATCGGGTAATAGAATTGGTTCACTCCATTCTTTTGTCATCGGATCTTTGGTCTTTACCAGGAAGTTTCCGATACCATCGACACATGTAGTTATCAGATAAAACGTGTCATTGTATGGGTTGTATTTGATATCCGGTGCGTAAATGCCTCCGGAAAGACGAATGTTGTCGAGGTTTAGTTGTGACGGTCGGTTTAATACATGTCCTATAGATGTCCAATTTACCAAATCTGTACTATGATAAATGGGGATTCCCGGGTAATAAGCAAAAGAAGAATTAACCAAATAGTAATCATTCCCTTTCCGGCATATGCTTGGATCGGGATGGAAGCCACTCAATATCGGGTTGAAATACTGTTTCTCCGAATCAATAGGAGTATTGAATATGGAATCATTTCCTTTGTATAAAAAGTAACTGAATATGGCGTCTTGGGGAGATATTTGTTCCGTACAACCGATAAAACTACTGCACAGAAGAGAAGATAACAGTGGAAATAGATAGAAATATTTTCCTCTTCTGCAATGCCATATGGACCGGAGGCTCAATAGAGAAGACTCTCTGTTAGAGAGAAGAAGTTTTAGGATATGAATAAGTAGTATTTGGTGAATTCGGTGTTTATGATGAGATACAGTTTTCACAAACTTTTTTATTATATACCTACAGGGTAACTGGCGGAGTGTTATAAGGGAAGCTAAAGCAGGTAGGATAGTTGTTTGCTTTAAGTATGTAAATATCAACCGGATGTTTGATAGTGATTGTAGAGCGAGTGTACTAAATAACTGTTTTATATACATAAATATGTTACAAGATAAGAAGATGTTTTTCATAAGGCTATATGTTTGTTGTGATACAAAGATACAGCCTTATAAAAGATGCCGGTAAAAAAGCTGTTGCAAAAACTTTGTTATACGTTACAAATTCTCTTCATTCACGGAATTTAGTTCCCGGAATTCTTTTGGTGTCATACCATAACATTCACGGAAAGTGTTTGAAAAATGCGACAGATTCGTAAAACCGGTGGCATAAGCCACTTCTGAAATACTGATTTTCTTTTTTCTTAGTAAAGTGGCGGCTTGTTTCATGCGAATGCTTTTGATAAAGTCGCGTGCGGATAGGTTCGTGAGCTCTTTTAACTTTCGATGCATATGTACGCGGCTCATACCTACGTTACTTGCAAGCATCTCTACATTCAATGCAGGGTTGGCCAGATTCTCATTTACTATCTTCATAACTTTCTCCAGAAGGACCTCATCCGATGATTTCATCGAGAGTTTTTTGATTTTATCCTCTTGCAATTGCACTCCGCTGAACTTTGTTTTCAGTATTTTCCGGTTGGCAATCAGATTAGATATGGTTCCTTTTAGGATGTCGGTATTGAAAGGCTTCACAATATAAGCGTCCGCTCCCATTTCCATACCCTCTATTTTATCTTCTACTTTTGATTTGGCTGTCAACAGTATAATGGGTATATGGTTGATGTTGACATTTTGTCGGACTTTCTTGCATAAGGTAATTCCATCCATTTCAGGCATCATCACATCGCTCAGAATCAAGTCCGGTTGATGCAGAAGCACGAATTCAAGTGCTTCTTTACCGTTGGAACAGGATGAAATACGGAATTCGGTTATTAATTCTTTTCGTAGGTAGGCTTGTATTTCATCTTCATCTTCCACTATCAGCACATGTGGTTTATTCTTGCTCTTTATAACCTGGCTTTTTTCTTTTTCCGCGTTTTCTTCAGTTTCCTTAAACTCATTATGTTGTACTAACTTGACGGAAGAGGGATATGTGACAGGACTGTCTTCCGGATTTTCTAGCTCGTTTGTCTTAAGATGGTCACAACCCAAAGGTATACGGATGACGAAACGGCTTCCCGGACAGTCCGTACGATTCTCCGCAAATAGAATGCCGTGGTGCAAGATTACGAGAGAACGGGAGAGGTGTAAACCTATGCCCGTACCGAAGTTGGATTGGGTTACATCGTTGTTTATTTGATAGAATCGTTCGAATATCTGTTCTATCTTGTTTTTGTCTATTCCGATTCCGTTGTCTGTGACGGATATCTCGAAATAGTTTTTTAGGGCGCCTTTGTATTCTTGATTGTGTCCGGTAGTGAGACGAACTGTGATTTCTCCATTCTCGGGCGTATATTTGAAGGCATTGGAAAGTATATTAAGTAACACCTTGTCGAAATTGTTTAAATCGATCCACACTTTGAGTTGTGGATCGGCATGTTCAAAGGTAAAACGGATATTCTTTTTCTTCGCTGGATAATCGAATGTAAGCATTAAATCGTCGATGAAACCGACGATATCTGTTTCTCGAAACTTCAAAAACATTTGTCCTTTGTCTAATTTTCGTATATCCATTAATTGATTAATCAAGCGAAGAATGCGTTGTGCGTTTCGGTACATCATTAAATAAGTCGGTTTGGCAGAATCGTCTTTTGCTTCTTTTAAAAGCTTTTCAAGCGGGTTGATGATTAAGGTCATCGGCGTACGGATTTCATGCGAGATGTTGATGAAAAATTGCAGTTTGGCTTCCTGAAGTTGCTCGGCATGCTCTTTTTGCAGCATCTCCCGGCGATGGCGGATGTGGGTCAACAGGTAGTTAAGTATGCCAAGGAGGAAAAGCAGTACGATGCAGGCGTAGATCAGGTACGCCCACCATGATAAATACCAGGGAGGAGCGATGGTGATATAGAGTGTACGGATAGGTGAGTATTGACCGTGACTCACCGTACGTACTTGAAATGTATATTCGCCCGGAGGTAGATTGTTGTAAGTGGCATGGTTGATTCCTGGTGCCGTATTCATCCACTGAGTACCTAGTTCTTTTATGTTATATTGATAAGTTATCTGATCCGGGGTGGCAAATTGAAAGGCGGAGAACGTGATGCTGAACGTATTGTCGTTGTAGCATAGGCGATATCGGTCAGCCTCTTTAGGTGAGGCATCTACAACAGGTTTGCCTCCTGACCTCGTATGGATATTTACCGGAGTATTGAACAGATAGAAGTTAGTGATTTCTACCCTTAAGGTTTGAGTTGGGTCTGTAATGTCTTTAGGATAGAAGCTGGTTACTCCATAGATACCTCCGAAATAGATTTTCCAGTCATTATCCTGGAAAAAGGCGCCGTGGGTAAACTCGTTTCCCTGCAGACCGTCTCCAGCATAATAATTGGTGAAATGTTTTTCTGTTGTGTCATAATTGCATATTCCCATATAGGTGCTGATCCACAAATGATGATTCTCGTCTTCACAGATTCCGCAGATAACATTGTTGGGCAATCCGTCTTCCGTAGTGAATCGTTTAACTTCTTCTCTTTTTTTGTCGAAATGGTAAAGTCCGTCCGAAGTGCCTATCCAGATGTTCCCTTCGTAATCTTCATGTAATACATATCCTATCACTCCGTTGATGAGATTGTTTGTGTGGAGGAAATTAATAAAACTACCATTCTTCGGATTAAAGCAACTCACACCTTTGTAATGAGCCAGCCAAATAAGGCCTTCGCGGTCGCAAAGAATATGGTTAATCCAATCATTGTATAATTCATCCCTTTGTAAATCATTCTGTTCATCTTTTGAGGATTCATAGTGTGTGATTTTCCCAGTTATGAGGTTGTAGATATAAAACCCTGAGCCGAAGACGGAAATATAAAGATTTTTGTAGCGATCTTCCGTAATACTGTAAATTTTTTCAGAACGAAAGGGCGGCGGCAAATATTCGCACTGTCCGGTGTGGCGGTCGAGCTTTCCTAGTCCGTCGGTATACGAGCCTAGCCAGAAATTCTTTTCCGAATCCTCGAACATGCACATAGTCGTACCTGTTACGGATCCGGGCTGATTTCCCGGTGCGTAATGGTGCAGACAAACGCCGTTTTCATCTAATTCGTAGAGACCTTCGCTATCGGCACTAATCCATAATTTGTTCTGGCTGTCTTTCAGGATAGCCATCACACAACCGGTACCGATAGGATTATAATGAATCGATTTGTTGCCGAAATACTGGAACGGGTTAGTTTGGTTAGGGATGAAAACGATTCCTTTCTGGAATACGCCGAACCAAAGATTTCGGTCTCGGTCTTCGAGAATGGAATGAATTTTTTCGTCATTCAATATAAATGGAGCCGAATTGATTTCATGATTTTCTGCTTCGTTCTTTTCCGGGTTGTATACTTTTAGTCCCTGTCCGTCGGTTCCGATATATAACTTACCGTTATTTGCCGGAAATAATGACTTTACTAATAATGGAGTCCCGTTATGGTATTTAACAGGTATAAAAGCATCTTTTTCTCGGTCGTATCTGCTTAGCCCTTGATTGAAGGTTCCTACAAAAACATCTCCGTCAGTATTCTCCGTAATGGCAGAAATATAGTCACCCTGAATTTCTGGACTGCGGTAAATACGTACTTCTCCGTTAATTGGGGTATAACGTGCCAATCCCCGGTTTTCTGAACCAATCCAGATGTTATTCAAGTGATCTTCGCAAATGGAATTCAAATAATAACTATTTAGCTTATGCATCAAATATTCGATGGATTCGCCTTTTTTTGCCTTTTCGTTCCATTTGAATATCCCTTGTCCCGAGGTCGCGATCCATATTTCTCCGTTACGCAGTTCCGTAATATGCATGATGTGCGGGTATACTTGTTTCTCTTCTCGGATAAGAGGAATCTCATGGAAAGAATCGCTATGTGGATCATATTGAAGTAATCCGTCGATGCATCCTACCCAGAATCGTTTCTGGCTGTCTTCAAATAAAGAACGCACATAATTGTTTTTTAAAGAGGTACTGTCTTTTGCATTGTGTTTGTAGATGGAAAATCGCATGCCGTCGAATACGTTGAGTCCGTATTCGGTAGCTATCCATATATATCCTTTGCTATCCTGGTAAAGTTGGTTGATAAGGCTGCTCGATAATTCATGGTCGGTAGAATAAAACTTCCCGGTTTGCGCATGTAGTAGAAGCGGGAAGCTTATCAGTATGATGCATAGCAATTGCCTTATGAAAAGAAAGTGTTTTAGTTTCATATAGTAAAAGATTAACGTATACAAAAGTAAATAAAATAAGGAGTATGAGCTTCATGTGAACCTCTTTTTTTGCGAATCCTTTTTCAGAGAGCTATAAATCTCTTCTAGAGAATAGCGTGTATTTTGTTTTTGCATGAAGGCGGTAGGACAGTTTCATATACTATGATACGGTTTTCTCATAATACATGAAACTCTTTATATCCTGATATATGGTACGTTTTGCTCGTAATATATGAAACTTTTGAGTAATACGGATATCCGCCTGATTAGGTAGCTTCTGACATGGATAACAGAATTTACCCATGTAATGTAACGTATGCGATAAAACTTGTAACATATCTGCATTCTGGATGTAACGTAGCGAAAACTCTGTATTACATTTTTTAGCGTTTCAGAGAAAAGGAATCGATAAATTTGCAATAACGAAAACGATGACGTTAAACCTTAAATTTTAAATACTATGGACACTTAAAAATGCTGCCTTTGCGACCTTATTACAATTTACATTATTAATTTAACCAGTTTAATCATGAAATGCACAAATCATTTTAAGCCATTTGGGCTTTTATTCTTTCTTTGCCTGATTCCCCTTTGGATATCGGCGCAAACTATATCCGTAACGGGTATAGTAAAGGATGTCGCCGGCGAACCGGTTATTGGCGCCAGCGTTCTCCAAAAAGGCACGTCGAACGGTACGATTACTGATCTCGACGGACGGTTCACATTAAAAGTACCTTCTCAATCGGAGATTATTATTTCGTTTGTTGGTTATAAGTCACAAACTATTCCTGTAAACGGTAGAACAAAAATCGATATTGTTTTAAAAGAAGATACCGAATTGTTAGATGAAGTGGTGGTTGTGGGTTATGGTCAGATGAAACGTTCCGACTTAACGGGCTCGGTGGTATCGGTGACGGATGATGCCATTAAAAAATCAGTTCCTACTTCTATTGACCAAGCCCTTCAAGGGCGTGCGGCAGGTGTACAGATACAAGCTAATACCGGAACGCCGGGCGGTAGCTCGTCTATCCGTATTCGTGGTGTCAATTCTTTACAAGCTACCAACCAGCCTATTTTCGTCATCGATGGGGTAGTGGTGGATTCTTCAACTGATGACCAGAACTCTAACCCGCTGGCTAGCATCAACCCTTCCGATATTGTATCAATGGATGTGTTGAAAGATGCTTCTGCTACGGCTATTTACGGAGCGCGTGCTTCTAACGGTGTCATCATGATTACCACCAAACGCGGACAGGCCGGTGAGGCAACCATTACGTATGACGGTTATATAGGTTGGCAGAGCATGCCGAAAAAACTAGATGTGCTGAACTTGCGTGAATATGCCGAACACTACAATGCCATAGCTGATGCACATATCAAGAACCCCAGTGATGTGTATGTACGTCCCGACTTAATGGGAGAAGGTACCGACTGGCAAGACGAGCTGTTTCAGAAAGCTTTTATGACCAGTCATAATCTGTCCATTACCGGTGGTAGCGAAAAAACAACTTATGCCATCAGCGCAGGTTATTTGGATCAAGAAGGTATTGCATTGGGCTCGGGCTTTAAACGTTTGACATTACGCGGTAATTTGGATGCGGAAATCAAAACGTGGTTAAGAGGTGGCATTAATTTCTCGTTGGCAGATAGCAAACAGGAAGTGGGTACAGACAATAATATTATTATAACCGCACTGCGTTCGCAACCCACTGTCGCTGTGAAAAATGCTGAAGGTGGGTTCGATGGTCCTGATGACGTATGGATGCCCGATAATCCGGTAGCTTTGGCAACCATTAAGGATAATTATAATAAGAAGATGAATTTCCGTTTCAGTTCTTTTCTTGAGGCAACCCTTATTAAGGGAATGACATTTAAAACGGAACTTTCAGCCGATTATAACTTGAATAAATTTTATTATTATGAACCGGATTGGAAGTTTGGTGTAAAGAACAATGAAACGCGTACCAGTCGCTGGACTAAAACAGATACTAAATACTGGAGTTGGAGAAACATTTTGAGTTATGTGAATACGTTTGCCGACGTGCATAATGTGAATGTGATGGTGGGACAGGAAATGAGTGAGAGCCATTGGGAAAACCAGGAAAGTGCCGTTACCGGTTTCTTGTCGAATTCAGCTACCGACCCGAGTGCTGGTGATATAACGAAATCAAGCGGTACGGGTTCGCAAAATACTAACTCGCTTTACTCTTTCTTCGGTCGCGTATTTTATTCGTATGCCGACAAGTATTTGCTTACGGCGACGTTGCGTCGGGACGGTTCCAGCAAATTTGCTGAAAACAACCGTTGGGGATGGTTCCCGTCGGCAGCTTTGGCATGGAAAGTAAGCAACGAAAGTTTTCTGAAAGACAATTCAGTGATTAATAACTTAAAGCTACGTTTGGGATGGGGTGCTACTGGTAACCAAAATGTGGCCGACTGGGCTTATACGGCTTTGTTAGCATCGAAAACAACTCCGTGGGGAACGGGTGTACTGAATGGCAATACGGCTAATCCAAATTTGAAATGGGAGACTACTTATTCTACTAACTTGGGATTGGATCTCAACCTGTTCGGCAATCGGATAGAGTTTATTGCCGACTTTTATATCAAAAAGACTAAAGACTTGTTGCTGCAGATGGACCTGCCTTCCTTTATCGGTTCCGGGGGAAACGGTGCTGCCGCCAATCCTTGGGGCAATATTGGTTCGTTGGAAAACAGAGGTATTGAGTTGACGTTGAATACTGTGAACATTGATAATCGGAAATTCTCGTGGAGAAGCAATCTCATCTTTTCTTTAAATCGCAATAAAGTGAAATCGCTGGATACTGAAACTGGAACACTTCCTTATTCATTGTCTATCGGTTCGGATAAACAGACTGTTACCAATACGGTAGTGGGTGAACCTATCGGACAGTTCTGGGGCTTTAAAGTCATCGGTCGTTTTAATGAACCTACCGACTTTTATTATAAAGACGCACAAGGCAATGTAAAAGAAGTGGCTCGTCCCGAAGGCTGTAAGATAGCTGAAGGTGAAACTTGGTTGGGCGATTACATTTTCGCAGACTTAAATAAGGATGGTGTTATCGATAACAGCGACCAGACTTTTATTGGTAACCCCGAACCGAAATTTACATGGGGATTTGGTAATACATTCTCTTATAAAGGTTTTGATTTGACAATATTCCTAAGCGGCTCATACGGCAATGATGTATTAAATTACAATCGCCGTTGGTTGGAAATATCAGGTTCTACCAGCAATATTCTGAAATCGGCTACCGGCTTTGCTCGGGTAGAAAAGATTGATCCGGATGGTCCCGATAATTTCCGTAACTATCATGTCACCGGTGGCGACCCGCTTTCTCCACGTATGTATACTGATAGCTCGAAAAACATGAATTGGCGTGTAAGCGATCGCTATGTGGAAGATGGTTCTTACATCCGTATACAGAATATTTCATTGGGTTATACTTTCCCGAAGAAATGGTTGCGGCATACACCTATCACCAATCTGAAAGTATATGCAAATCTTCAAAATCTTTATACTTGGAGCAAATACGATGGTTACGACCCTGAGGTAGGTTGCTTGTATGGCAATACATTGATGAATGGTATTGACTATGGCCGTTATCCTTCACCTCGTATCTATACTTTCGGTTTAAATGTTTCATTCTAACCTAAAAAGAGTAAAAACGATGAAAAATAAACATATATTATTTGCAGCTATTATGGTAGGAGCACTGAATTTCACCGGTTGCGCCGATGACTTTCTCGACCAGAAGAACTCAAGCAGCTTAGGTGTGGAAGGATTTTTCGACACGGAAGAATCGCTTGCTGCAGCTACGTCTACTTTATATAATTATGTATGGAGCTCCTTTAATGATAAGTTCTATTATGCTATGGGCGACGGACGTGCCAATAACATCACGGCACAGTATTCCGATTATCTCTATCCGTACACCAACTTTGCGGAAACCTCTCTGAGTCAGGGTTTGGATGATGCGTGGAAATCGCTATATTCGGTAGTGGCACAGTCTAACAATGCTATCAATAATGTCAAAGAGTATGCGGTAGCTTCCATTAGCGAAGAAGCCAAGGCAAAAGTCTATGCCGAAGCTCGCTTTATGCGGGGTACGGCATATTGGTATATTGCTTCTTTGTGGGGCGCCGGCATTATCTATACCAATACAACCGAGTTGGGAAGCAATTATCTCGTTTCGGCTAATCCGGGAATCGATCTTATTGAATTTGCTATCCGCGATTTGGAGTATGCTGCTAAATATCTTCCCAAAACACAGGGAGATGCAGGCCGTGTAACTTGTTACAGTGCCTATGGTATGTTATCGCGTGTGTATTTGTCTATGGCCGGTCTGACTACTTCGGGCGCATACAACGGACAAAATGTAGCAACTGATTTTAATCGAGGCACACGTAATGAATATTATTTGGATTTGGCTAAAAAAGCAGCCTTAAAAGTAATCAAGGAATCGGGTGCGGAATTGTTGCAGAATTACGGCGACTTGTTTGCAGTGGAAACTATTAACAATAATAAAGAGTCGCTTTTCCAGTTGCAGTTCCTTTCGGGTTCGACGGATGCTATCGGTTGGGGCGCCAATCAGGGAATGACAGCGTTTTTCGGATGGTCGACCATGGTAACGGATGCTACGAACTGGGGCGGTGCGACGTATTGTTCTTGGAACCTATGGAACGAGTTCAAAAACTATGAAGATGCAACGTTGGAGAAAACAGTAGATGACCCGATTCGTCGTCACTATTCTGTTGCCTCATATGGTGAGAGTTATCCGGAAATGAATATCGAAAATGGAGGATATATTTATGGTGTAACAGAGAAACCGGGCGATCAGGGTGCTAATATCAAGAAGTATGTAATCGGTACCAATGCGGATAATAAAATCAGTTATAAGCAGAGTTCGGGTATCAATACGTATATGTTACGTTTGGCTGAGGTGTACCTCAATTATACGGAAGCTTCGATGGGTAATAATAGTAGTACTACGGATGTATTCTACTTTAACGAGGTGCGCGGTCGTGTAGGTATGCCTACAAAGGATAAGGTTACTTATGAAGACTTACGCCATGAACGTAGAGTGGAATTTGCTTTTGAAGGACAATATTGGTACGATCTTGTTCGCCGGGCTTACTACCAGCAACAAGAGGTTATTAATTATGTGAATCATCAGCAGCGTAATGCTAGCTACACGTACGAAGAAGAAACCGGAAAATATGTAATTAGCGATGATTATACGGAACCGGGTAAGGGAGTTAGCACCGCAACGGTTAAAAATCTGACGTTACCGGTATCCAGTACCGATCAGAATAAGAATCCTAACTTGAAGCCGAATGCAGAGGGTCGTTTAAATACCGTTTCTTATACGTTTGGTGAAAAAGAGGTGACAGCTGAAGAATTGTTTAACTAAATAGATGAATTTAGATATGAAAAGATTAACCTATATAAGCTTTCTATGCATGGCATTGCTGCTCCCCTTTTTGGCAGCTTGCGATGATGACGATAATGGTAGCCAAAGTGCACCCATAAGCGTGACGCGGATATATTTGGAGGATGCGGATGCAACTGTGACCGACCGAGCGGTTGATTTTGCCCGTTTGGGGCAATTGATCCGTATTGAAGGAAGCGGCTTTCTCGGTTTGAGGCAGATTTATGTAAACGGTTACAAGACTTATTTCAATAACGCGTTGGTAACAGATCAGAATATTTGGGTAACGTTAGATAGCAAGACGCCGGTAGCTGATGCCAATGTGGATGTCCGTAATACGATTCGTTTGGTGAAAGACCAGGCTGAATGTGTGTATGAATTTACTATTCGGGCGGCTTCGCCGCAAATTACTTCCATAGACAATACCTTGCCGACCGTTGGTGAGAAGGTGAAAGTTTATGGTAGCAGTTTGCATGAGACCACAAAAGTAACGTTGCCGGGTGGTGTGGAAATTACCTCAGGTATCGAGAATGATCCGGACGGTGAATGGTATGCGTTTACTATGCCGGACGGAGTGACGGAGGGAGGTTCCATCCTTTCGGAAGGAGCTAATGGTCTGGCTAAAACACCTGCTTGCTTCAACGAAAGCAGAGCTTATGTCATTGATTTCGATAACCTGGGTGTAATGGGAAGTTGGAGTGCTACATATAGTGCCGATGATTTGGTAGACGATCCGTTAAACTCCGGTCGAGGTAAAGTCGCTTTATTGGTTCCGCAAACCTATTTGAATGAAGGAGGTATCCAGCCAAACGTAGGACTTCATAAATATTGGGCTACGGCCGGTACTGGTGAACCGACGGATGATTGGACACGTATGACTTCTGTGATTCCTGCTGATACCCCGTTGGAGAACGTAGCTATTCAGTTGGATGTGTATATTCCGGAGATATGGAATGGAGCAGGCCAGTTGGAAATTTCTCTTATCAACAATTTGAACTCTTATGGATGGGGATCTGGAAATACGTTGCCTGGTAATGAAAATGTAGACGCTTACGCAGCCGTGTGGGTACCTTGGTTTGTAAACGAAGGAGTGGTACCGTATAAAGCAGAGGGTTGGAAAACTGTAACTTTCCCTATCGGAAGTATCGGCGATTTCAACGATGGAAAGGCACATACATTTCAAGAGGTAATTGATGTGCGTAACAATGCCAGCAATGCGAATTTCCTTTTCTTCCTCTCTAATGCGAACATTGTGCTCAACGAAGGTGCCGAAAATGAGGTTGTCATCAAAACCACCACATTTAACCAAAAGATTTATGTGGATAATATACGTGTAGTACCTTACGAGCGTTTTGTTGTATCCGATTTTCCTGATGACGAATCGGTAGAATAAGTATTAATCGAATAAATTGAATACATTATGAAACTCAATAAATTCTTATATTCCGTAGTTGCTTGTACGTTAGCTTTGAGCGGCTGCGACGAAAACAAAATGGTGTGGGAGAAGCCGGCAAACCAAGGTGACGTGACCATATCGGACATTCCGCTCGATTTGCAGGAGAAATTGGCCAATTACCAAGATATCAAGACATATGCCCAGCAATATATGCCGGGGGTTCCTATTGGTTTGGGTGTAGGAGCCGACTTATATCTGAATAATCCGGATTATAAAGCATTGGCGGATGCTAATTATCAATCGTTTACAACAGGGAATGCCATGAAGCACTCTTCGGTATTGAATAATAAAGGCGAGCTGAACTTTGCGACGATCGATGCGTTTCTAGGAGCGATACCAGCTGAAATGAAGGTATACGGACATAATTTTATTTGGCATACACAACAGCGGCAAACTTATCTGAAGTCGTTAATTGCGCCTGAGATAAAAGTAGAAGCAGACCCGTCTGGCGTAGCGAATATTTTACCTAATAGTGATTTTGAAGAGGGTAATACTAACGGTTGGGGCTGCTGGGGAGGTAATAATCCGACCCAGTCTGTTTCGCCGGAAGGTGAAGGTCGTGAAAGCAAATATGCCATGAAACTAGAAAATCCGGTAGATGGAGGTACGGGTAATGCATGGAAAGCACAATGTGCGTATACATTTGATGATTTCTTAGATCCGGAAAAGACGTATGTCATTCAGTTTTATGCTAAAAGCAATTCTGCGGCGGGAAGCATTCAGTTTCAATTCCAAAATGGAACAACTTCGGGAAGTCAAGGCGGTTACCATTCGTTCTCAGTCGGAACAGATTGGATTTTGTGTGAGAATGAATTCAAAGTAGAAGATGGAAAAGGTGGTGTATTTGAAGATGTTAACCGTATCTTGTTTAATTTTGGTGAAGTGGCGGCAACGTACTGGATTGATGATGTTAAATTCGGGGAAAAACTCGAAAACCAAGATCCGGATGCGGGACGCATGAATTTGATAACGAATGCGAAATTTAACCAAGATGTAGCCGATTGGCAAAAATGGAACGGTGCGGATGATTGTTTGACTTGGAATGAAGAAGACGGTAATTTCGGAAAAGGTTGCATGCAAGTTGTCAATTTAGAAGATAGTCCCGGTAGCCAATGGAATGTTCAAATCCATGCAGACTTGATGGATATTATATCGGAAGGTACAAAGTTTTATGTTTCTTATTACATTAAGTGCAAAGAGGGAGAAGGTTCGGTTCGTTGCTCTACAACAGGTAATGCTCATTATCAGGGTGACCAAGTCGTTACGTCAGCTTGGAAACGTGTAGAATGGACGATAGAAGCAGCCGGTGGCGATATAGAAGGTTTGAATTTCGATTTGGGAGCTATGGCTAATACCTATTATATAGATGATGTAGTTGTGTCTACAGATCCTTTTAGTGCGGAAAAGAGTGTGAAGGCTACTCGTGCAGGAGGCATCACGTATGTCTTGAAAAGCGATGAGGAGAAACGAACAGCTTTGTTGAGCGCTATGGAAGAATGGATTAAAGGTATGGCTGAACATTTGAATAATCGGGTGAAAGAATGGGATGTTATCAACGAACCGATTGCCGATGGCAGTAATGGCTGGAGAGGTATCGACGGTGTATTTGGCAGTTCGGATAGCGATGGCAAGGCTGATGTGGCACCTGTGGAAAGTACGGAAAGCGGTTTAAGCTTGAATTGGGCTTCCGATCATTTCTATTGGGGTTACTATTTGGGTAAGGAATATGCAACCAAAGCCTTTGAATATGCTCGTAAACATTGCGGAGAAGATGCCAAACTATATGTGAATGATTATAATTTGGAAACCAGCCCGAACAAATTGGCTGCATTGATAGATTTCGTGAAATATATTGATGGGCACAACGAAACGGGTAAACCTATAGTGGATGGCATCGGTACGCAGATGCATGTTATTTCCACCATTACTAAAGAGCAAGTGGATGCCATGTTTAAAGCGATGGTAGCTACCGGTAAACTCATTCGCATCACTGAGTTAGATGTACGCATTGGGTATGAGGCAACAGCCAATCCGTCGGCAGAACAATTGCAGGCTCAGGCGGAAACTTATCGTATGATTATCGAATCGTTTAAAGAGAATGTGCCGGCAGCTCAACAAGGAGGTATTACCATTTGGGGACTTTCTGATAGTGCGGACGAACATGAATTCTGGTATAAGGGTGATACGCCTAATATCTTTGATGCCAAATATGCACGCAAGCATGCTTATAAAGGGGTATGCGACGGTATTGCCGGAAAAGATATCAGCGAAGATTTCAGCGGAGACGATTGGAACAAGGCTTATGAAGATGAAACAGAAAAATAGTTGTTTTTCAGGTGATTTAGACTATTAGGGTTAACAGTGAAAAGGGGAGAATAGGAGCAATGCTCCTTCTCCCTTTCTTAAAGTTGAATGAGTTACCGAGAATCCTCGTAGCTTTTTTCCTAAATATATTCCAAAAGAGAGTAATGTGTCCGGATGTATTCCGGACAAAAGAAAATTGTAACATTCCCATGCAAATAAGTAACCTGTAGAAAGAAATGTGAGACAGGTTTTTGGGGAATGTTTTTGTAGGGCTTATTATCTTTACAGCCATACATATGCCTTGAACTAATACGTGAAAACAATGAAGAGATTGATTCTACTTTTATTAATTATTTTGGTAGCAGGAAACGGTTTTGCACAAAACAGCCGTTTGCAACAACAAGGTCTTGCTACACAACTTATCGTAGATGGAAGTCCCTTTCTTATAGTAGGAGGTGAGCTGGGTAATTCTTCTGCAGCTTGTGTGCAGGACATTGAACGCATCTTCCCGAAATTGAAACGGATGGAATTGAATACGGTGCTTGTACCCGTGTATTGGGATTTGGTGGAACCGATTGAAGGTAACTTCGATTTTTCTTTAACGGATAAAGTGTTGGAACAGGCACGTAAACATGACTTAAAGGTGGTGTTTTTATGGTTTGGTGCATGGAAAAACTCCATGAGTTGTTATGCGCCGCTTTGGTTTAAACAGAATTATAAAAAGTATCCGCGTGCGCATACGAAGAGCGGAAAGCCGCTTGAGATAGCCAGTGCATTTTCCGGAAATGTATGTGAGGCCGACAGCCGTGCTTTTTCTCAATGGATGAAACATTTGGCAGCCATTGATAGAGAGGAGGGTACTGTCATCATGGTGCAGATAGAAAATGAGATTGGTATGCTTGAAGATGCGCGTGATTATTCTAAACAAGCGGAGGTGGCGTTTCGGTCAGAAGTACCCGCAGAATTGATAGCTCATTTACAAAAGAACAAAAGAAGCCTCCATCCTCACATGCTGGAAAAGTGGGGAAGCCGTGGATACCGGAAAAAAGGTAACTGGGAGGAGGTCTTCGGAGCAGATATTTATACGGACGAGTTGTTTATGGCGTGGCATTATGCCTGTTATGTCGAAAAGCTTGCCCAAATAGCCCGCCAAATATATAACGTGCCGCTGTATGTAAATGCAGCTATGAACAGCCGTAGTCGTAAACCGGGAGAATATCCCTCGGCAGGTCCGTTGGCGCATTTAATCGATATATGGCATTGTGCTGCGCCGAATATCGATATATTGTCTCCCGATTTATATGATGATGGATTCACGGATTGGGTGGCGCAATATCATTTGCATAACAATCCGCTTTTTATCCCTGAGATTCGTTTGAGCGACAACAACGGGGTGAGAGCTTTTTACATCTTCGGCGAGCATAATGCGATAGGTATTAGTCCGTTCTCTATCGAGAATGGTTCTGATGCTCCGTCAGCACCGTTAGTACAGAGTTATGGAAAACTGAAGGAGTTGATTCCCTTACTTACCCGCTATCAGGGGAAAGGGGTGATGAAGGGATTGCTTTTTGATCAAAAGAATAGGGAAAGGGTGATTGTCCAGGATAACGTAAAAATGACGTGCCGCCACTATTTCACTTTACCTTGGGATTCACGTGCTACGGATGGCAGTGTGTGGCCGGAAGGAGGAGGAATCGTGTTAAAGCTGGCTCCTGAAGAATATTTGGTAGCCGGCAGCGGCATCGTTATCGAATTTGAAAAGGTAACGGAGAAAAATGTTGCTAAAACACTGGGTGAAGATGGTTTCGTGCAGACCGGAGGGGTACAACAGAAAGAATCGGAAACGTTTTCTAGATGGACGGGAAAACGGATAGGAATTGGTTTTGTGAATGAAGTCAACGTGACTGGAGACGGGAAGCTTCGTTACGTACGCCGTTTGAATGGCGACCAGAGTCATCAGGGAAGACATGTGCGGATTCCGGTAGGACAGTTCGACATTTTGCATGTGAAACTGTACGAGTATGAATGATACAGAGAAGTTTAAATATAAAGAGATAATGTATGAAACGCTTGAATCATAGTCATGTAAGATTTATGGTGGTAGCCATGTTTTGTCTTGGCTTACACATTGAAGCGGAAGCCAAGGTGAAGTTGCCTGCTTTAGTTTCCGACGGTATGGTGTTGCAGCGTGAGCAACCCGTAAAAATCTGGGGGACAGCAGAGCCCGGAGAAAGTGTGAAAGTGAGTTTTTTAAAAACCATTGCAGAGAAAGAAATACTACCGGTTGCCTTAAAAGGAGGAAAGGTAAACATGGCGTTTACAGCCACGGCCGGTGTCGATGGAACGTGGAGCGTTATTTTGCCTGCGTTGAAAGCGGGAGGTCCTTACACTCTTCAAGTTAATGATGTGGTATTGAAAAATATATTGGTAGGTGATGTGTGGCTTTGTGCGGGGCAGTCGAACATGGAGCTTCCGGTAGCTCGTGTAACAGACATGTTCCGTGAGGAGATTGTTTCGTATAATAATGATAGAATACGTCAGTTCGCTGTGCCGAAAGTGTATAATTTTCATGTTCCGCAGTCAGATATGCCGCCTGCTTCTTGGGAAGCATGTACGCAACAGCATGTGATGGATTTTTCTGCGTTAGCCTACTTTTTTGCCAAAGCTCTGTTTGAAAAGACTGGTGTCCCCGTAGGGTTGATTCACTCTAGTTGGGGTGGTACGCCGGTTGAAGCTTGGATTAGTGAGGAAGGACTGAAAGAATTCCCGATGTATGTGAATGAAAAACGCCTATACGAAGACGATGAGTACTGTAAAGAGATAAAGAAACTGGAAGGACAAAACTTTAACCGTTGGAATACCGCTCTTTATCAAGGGGATGCCGGGCTGCATGAAGCTATGCCGTGGTATGCTGCCGGTTATGATGATAGTGCATGGCAAACGGTTGATCTCTTTTCTACCGGTTGGGGTACTACCGGGTTAAATCCGGTGAACGGCTCGCATTGGTTCCGCAAGGAGGTGGAAATTCCGCAAAGTTGGGGCGGTAAGGAAGCGATACTGCGCATGGGCTGTATTGTGGATGCCGATTCGGTATATGTAAACGGTACATTCGTTGGGACGGTAAGCTATCAATACCCGCCGCGCATTTACAAGATTCCTGCCGGAGTGTTGAAAGCGGGAAAGAATAATGTAACGGTGCGTTTGATTAGTAACAATGGTTATCCGCACTTTGTGAAAGAGAAACCTTACAAGATTCTTTGCGAAAATGAAGAAGTAAGTCTTGAAGGAGAATGGAAATACCGTATAGGCGCTCCAATGCCTGCTGCGCCCAGCATGATGTTCTTCTGTTACAAACCCGTGTGCCTGTATAATGCGATGATTGCGCCCTTGCGGAATTATTCGGTAAAAGGTGTTGTGTGGTATCAAGGGGAATCGAACGTTTCGCGGCGAAATGAGTATTGTGCGTTATTAACAGCAATGATTGCCGATTGGCGTAAAACTTTCTGTAAGGAGGAACTGCCTTTTTATATCGTGGAATTGGCTGATTTTCTTGCTCCGGAGGATAAAAGCGGACGTGCCGCTTGGGCAGAGATGCGTAAAGTACAGGCCGAGGTGGCGAAAAAAAACAGAAACACCCGTTTGGTACGTAACAGTGATTTAGGTGAGTGGAACGATATCCATCCATTGGATAAGAAAACGTTGGGTGGTCGCGTAGCCGAGAGTGTACTGGAAGATTTTAAATAGAAAAAAACGTGTAAGCTTGATAAAGAGATACGGAACAATAATTTTTATGAGTCACTTTCATAAAGAAACAACTTCAGCTAAAGATGGAGTAAGCGTTGTGGAAAGATACTAGTAAGGATGATGTTCCCGTGTCCACTGAATGCAATTATGGAGTGTATATTACGTAAGCATACTCCAATGTGGCGTCCAATTTCGTAGAGTTGGAGTTGATATTGCGGAGTGAGCATTGTGAAAAAGACTCCTTCAGTGGATAGTTCAAAAGAAATGGTGAAGGTCGAAGATATGTAAAGACTAAGGCTTGGAGTGATTATAATTTATATAAAGAAATTAGGTAGGACGAACAAGATGAAGCATTTGTTTTTCTGTCTTTTTGTTGAACCGAAAGCTTACAGAACATTAACTAAGGAATAAATTTAAAAATGAAATGAATATGAATCCAACTGCTAATGCAAACGTCTCTGTTGAATCGAAGGGATTTTATAAACTGTCGTGGCTTCAGCGTATAGGTTTTGGCTCCGGCGATTTGGCACAGAACCTTATTTATCAGACTGTCAGCATGTATTTGCTGATCTTTTATACCAATGTATATGGCTTGCCTGCCGAAGTGGCGGCGGTGATGTTTCTGATTGTCCGTATTGTAGATGTGGTGTGGGACCCATTGGTGGGAGCTTTCGTCGATAAACACAACCCGAAGATGGGAAAATACCGTTCGTATCTGATTCTGGGTGGAATACCGCTTACGGGCTTTGCCATCCTATGTTTCTGGAACGGCTTTTCCGGTTCGTTGTTATATGCTTATGTCACCTATGTGGGCTTGTCGATGTGTTACACGCTGATAAATGTGCCTTACGGGGCTCTGAATGCTTCGCTTACCCGCGATACGGACGAGATAACCACTCTGACGTCGGTGCGCATGTTTCTTGCCAATTTAGGTGGACTGGCGGTAGCTTACGGCATTCCTGTAGTGGTGGAGACGCTTTCACCGGATGGAAAAATTAATTCGCCTGAATCGGGAAAGGCTTGGTTTATTACCATGACCATCTATGCCATAGCCGGTTTGGCTTTGCTTGTGTTCTGTTATACCCAGACTAAAGAACGGGTGGTAATGGATACGAAAGAAATGGAAAAGGTAAGAGTGTCCGACCTTTGGGTAGAGTTTAAGCGTAATCGTCCGTTGCGTATCTTGGCCTTTTTCTTTATTACGGCGTTTGCCATGATGGCGGTAGGTAACTCCGCCGGTTCATATTATATGATTTATAACGTGCATGCTCCTAAGATGTTACCTTATTTTATGGCGTTAGGCTCCATTCCTGCGTTCATTTTCATGCCTATGGTGCCCGCCATCAAAAGGTGGATAGGTAAGAAAAGGATGTTTTATGTATTTCTCACGGTCGCTATCGCCGGAATGGCCTTGCTATATGTAATATCTGTAGTACCGGCGTTGAAAACTCAGGTCTGGTTGGTGTTTGTTGCGCAGTTCGTGAAATCGACGGGTGTGATTGTAGCTACCGGTTATATGTGGGCGTTGGTTCCCGAAGTGATTTCGTATGGCGAACATGCGCATGGGAAGCGTATCTCGGGCATCGTGAATGCACTGACCGGTATCTTCTATAAGGCCGGCATGGCTTTGGGAGGTGTAGTGCCGGGTTTGGTATTGGCGTTGGTGAAGTTTGATAAGGATAATGCTGTGACGCAGTCGCCGTTGGCGGAACAAGGTATTCTCTGGTTGGTAGCGGTTATCCCGGCTTTATTGCTTATTTTAGCTATGTTTATCATTTCGAAATATGAGTTGGAAGATGAAGTGATAGATAAGATAAACCGGGAAATCGAACAACGGCAAATGAGGGGATAAAGGGATTACTATGGAAAAGCAATATAGGAGTTGTAATAAAAGTAACAACATGCAAGATAAAGAAAATAAAGGAGTTCTTGGAGTTTAAGTGAAAGAAGTGATAGAGTAGTGAAAACTCAAAAGAAGGTAAAGTAGTAAAGGCACTGAAGGTGTTAGAGGAATAGAAAAAGTAAAGTAATAAAGAAGGTAGAGTGACAAAGACATTGGGGTACTCAAGACCAAAAGATTTGCTTATGGATTACTTGATAAAGGATGCAATCCGACTACTTTATGGCGAAAGGGAGTGAAAGAAAGAGAATGATTGATAAAACAAACTTACTGTAAAAGCAAAATGAATATGGAAAATTGTAGAAACTTTGGGGGACTGTTAGCTTGTTTGGGGCTGGTTGCAATTTTGACAGCCTGTGGTGGAAGGTCGGTAAATGAAACTCCAGATGCTGTATTAAAGTCCGTTTTGGCGGATAAGTTCTTAATAGGAGTAGCTGTGAATTCCAGTCAGGCTGCCGGACTTGACAGCATAGGTGCGGCGGGGATAAAGAAACATTTTAATTCGATTGTGGCGGAAAACTGTATGAAGAGCGAAGAGATTCATCCCGAAGAGGATCGCTATGATTTCAGATTATCCGATGAATTCGTCCGTTTTGGCGAAGAAAACAATATGTTCATTATAGGACATACATTGATATGGCATTCGCAACTTGCTAAATGGTTTTGTATCGATGAAAAGGGCGAAAAGGTTACGCCGGAGGTGTTGAAGAAGCGGATGAAAGAACATATTTATACAGTAGTAGGACGTTACAAAGGTCGCATTAAAGGATGGGACGTGGTGAATGAAGCTATCTTGGAGGACGGCTCGTATCGTAAAAGTCCGCTTTACGAAATATTGGGCGATGAGCTAATTCCCTTGGCTTTCCAGTATGCTCACGAAGCCGATCCCGATGCGGAATTGTATTACAACGACTACGGTATGGCTCATGAGGGCAAACGCAATGCAGTGGTCGCATTGGTAAAGAAACTCAAAGAGCAAGGATTGCGGATTGACGGAGTCGGTATACAAGGACATATGGGTGTGGACCATCCTGATTATGAAGAACTTGAGAAAAGTATTGTAGCATTCGGACAGACGGGCGTAAAGGTGATGATTACAGAATGGGATATGAGTGTGTTGCCTACGGTAAACTCCGGAGCAAATGTAGCGGATACGGTTTCTTTCAATGATGTGCTGAATCCTTATCTGACGGAGTTGCCCGATTCTGTTGCTGTGGTATGGAACGAACGGATGGGAACCTTCTTCCGCTTGTTTGAAAGACATAGCGATATCATTTCTCGGGTGACGGTATGGGGATTGAGCGACGGTGATTCCTGGCGGAATGATTGGCCTATTAAAGGGCGGAAAGATTATCCGGTATTGTTCGATCGCAATTATCAGCCCAAACCTTTTGTACAGCAGCTTCTGAAGAAAAAGAATGAATAAAATGAAGAGAAATAAGAGCCTTTGCAAGAGATTGATATTGAATGAGATGACGTCGCGCTATCTACGTTGTGAGGTAGAGCTGTCTACGTTACAATGTCGCGCTGTCTGCGTCATGACGTTGCGCTGTCTACGTTCTGGCTTTGCGGCATTTGTTTTCGAAGCATCGGCTTTCTGATTTTTCACGCTAAAAGAACCTTATCAGAAACAGATTGAATTATACTTACTTATAATATTGAAATTATGGAAAAAAGATATTTAGTTCCCCAAGATTATATGGCCGATCCGGCTGTTCATGTGTTTAACGGAAGGTTATACATTTACCCTTCTCATGATTGGGAGAGTGGGGTGCCGGAAAATGACAATGGCGACCATTTCAATATGAAAGATTACCATGTCTTTTCGATGGACGATGTGGAGCAGGGTGAAGTGACCGACCACGGTGTAGTGTTGACGGTAGACGATATTCCTTGGGCCGGACGTCAACTTTGGGATTGCGATGTGGCTTACAAAGAGGGCAAATACTATATGTATTTCCCGTTGAAGGATAAGAATGACATATTCCGTATCGGTGTGGCGGTAAGCGATCGTCCGGAAGGTCCGTTCATTCCCCGTGAGAATCCGATAAAGGGTAGTTACAGTATCGACCCCGCCGTATGGGATGACGGCGACGGCAATTACTATATGTACTTCGGCGGCTTATGGGGCGGACAGTTGCAGCGTTACCGTGACAACAAAGCGTTGGAAAACGCGGCTTTCCCGGCAGATGACGAACCGGCTATTCCTGCGCGGGTTGTCCGTTTGAGCGATGATATGTGTGAGTTTGCCGAAGAGCCTCGTCCTATGGTGATTTTAGATAAAAATGGGAAACCCCTTACTGCCGGCGATAACAAAAGGCGTTTCTTTGAAGCTTCGTGGATGCATAAATATAACGGGAAATATTATTATTCCTATTCTACTGGCGATACCCATCTGCTTTGTTATGCAACCGGCGACAGTCCTTACGGACCTTTTACCTATCAAGGAGTCATCCTCACACCGGTGGTGGGATGGACTACTCATCATGCCATAGTAGAATATAAAGGAAAATGGTATTTGTTTCATCATGATTGTGTACCTTCGGGCGGTAGAACGTGGTTGCGCAGTCTGAAGGTAGCGGAATTGACTTACAACGAAGACGGAACCATTCGTACAATAGACGGTGGAGGGGAGTAATCCGGAAAAAAGCAGACCGGAAACCGGTTAAATTTTATTAAGGAAGAACTCTTTGTTTTATTTTTAAAGATAATGAATCCTTAAACGACTTAAACTCTATGAATCAAACCAGTGTGGTGAACATAAAGTTCCTTTGTAAAGCTGTCGGATGTATCGGTGCGTCGGTAAAGCGGGTTGGTCTAATCTGCTTCCTTTTGCTCTGTAACGGAGCATATGTCTGTGCCGAAGACGGTAGTCGGGCATGGTTGCGCATCGATTCTGTGGGGAAGGCGGAGGTTACTTGTCATCGTAAGTCTGCCACATTGTCGATAGCTCGGACGGAGTTGACTAAATTCTGGAAAGGGAAACCGGTAGTGTTGCAGCTCCTTTCCAATAAAGTTACACGTTCGTTGGGGAGCGACGGGTATGCTATTTTTTCCGATGAAAAGGGAGTGAAAATCAGTTCGTGCGGTGTGCGGGGAATTCTTTACGGAACCTATCATTTACTTCGTTTGCAAGAAACCGGTGTCGATTGTTCCGCATTGTCGATAAAGGAGAAACCGGCGTATCAATACCGTTTGCTCAACCATTGGGATAATCTGGACCGTACGGTTGAAAGAGGTTATGCCGGGCGTTCATTATGGAATTGGGACGAGTTGCCCGAGGTTTGTTCGCCCCGTTATCAGGCGTATGCGCGTTTGAATGCTTCCGTTGGCATTAACGGGGTTGTGTTGAACAATGTCAATGCAAGTCCGCAAATCCTTTCATCCGAATATCTCGCAAAGATAAAAGCGTTAGCAGATGTCTTCCGTTCCTATGGAATACAAGTCTTTCTGTCTGTGAACTTCTCTTCGCCCGCGGCATTGGGAGGCTTGTCTACTTCCGATCCTTTAGATGAGGAAGTGCGGCGTTGGTGGAAAGATAAAGTTCAGGAGATTTATCGTTTCATCCCCGATTTCGGAGGCTTTCTTGTAAAAGCCAATTCGGAAGGACTGCCCGGTCCGCAGGATTTCGGCCGAACTCATGCCGACGGAGCAAACATGCTAGCGGACGCACTGGAGCCTTTCGGCGGAATTGTAATGTGGCGTGCCTTTGTCTACAACCCCGGTGATGAAGACCGTGCGAAACAAGCTTATCAGGAGTTTATGCCGTTTGACGGGGCATTTCGTAAGAATGTGGTGATACAAGTGAAGAATGGCCCGGTGGATTTCCAACCGCGTGAACCCTTCAGCCCTTTGTTCGGGGCAATGCGGCAAACCGCTGTGATGCCGGAGTTTCAGATAACGCAGGAGTATCTGGGTTTTTCCAACCATTTGGCTTATCTGGCTCCGCTATGGAAAGAGTGCTTGGATGCCGATACCTATCGGGATGGGAAAGGTTCTACGGTGATGCGCATGACCGCTACTCCGCTTTTTCCCGAAGCCATTACGGCCATAGCCGGAGTTGCCAATATCGGGACAGATGCGAATTGGTGCGGACATCCCTTTGCACAAGCTAATTGGTATGCGTTTGGCCGATTGGCATGGAATCCGCACCTGACTTCCGGTGAGATAGCGGAAGAATGGATTCGACTGACGTTTGATATGCCACAGGAAGCGGAACAATCGGTGAAAGAAATTATGTTGGAGTCGCGTGAAGCGGTAGTTAGTTATATGATGCCTCTGGGACTTCACCATTTGTTTGCTTGGGGGCATCATTACGGTCCCGAGCCTTGGTGTGCCATTCTCGGTGCCCGTCCGGATTGGATGCCCTCTTATTACCACAAAGCGGATACGTTCGGCATAGGTTTCGATCGCAGTCGTACCGGGAGTAATGCCGTAATGCAATATCATGAACCTTTGTGCACCTTATATAATAGTATGGATAGTTGTCCGGAAGAACTGTTGTTATGGTTTCATCATGTGCCTTGGCAACATAAAATGCGTAGTGGACGGACGTTATGGGAGGAACTTTGTTATAAATATGATGAAGGCGTACAACATGTAAAGGCTTTCCAACGGAAATGGGATGAAGTTTTGCCTCATGTGGATGCAGAACGTTTTCGGGATGTCCAAAAACGTCTGAAAATCCAAGTGAGAGATGCTGTTTGGTGGAAAGACGCCTGTCTGCTTTATTTCCAACAATATGCTCGTCTCCCTATTCCTTATGAATTGGAGCGTCCGCAGCACAATTTGGAGGATATGATGGACTTCAAACTGAATATAACGAACTTCGAATGTCCGCCTTACGGCTTTAGCCGTTGAAAAAGAATAAAGTTGAAAGAGAATGAGTGTGAATAGATCAAAAGTAAAATGTAAACTTCGAAAAGTTATCGATTAGAACTAACGAGTGCGAAAAAAATCATATCAAAACCTAATTAGGATCACGATATGTCTCTTTTTATGGTTATTAGAAGTTCCAAGTTTCATTCACCCATAATTAAACTTTAAAATGAACCCCGGAAGTTTCTTGTTTAACTTTCGGGGCCCATTTTATTTGAAACCTGCAGCGAATAGACTTAAATCAAGATGCGATAACGTAGTTATTATCTTTTCTTTTTATAATCAGCTGCGATACCTTCGGCTATCCAGCGTGCCAATGCTTGGCGGTTACTGTTCAGTACTAATCTTTTCTGGTCTTGTTGGTTTTGGATATTTCCTAGTTCAAGGAATACGGCAGCCGGTGTCGTATTGCGTAATACGTGCAGATTGCGCGCACTTACCGTTCCGTTGAATCCCCTGTTTGGCTGATGTTTGTCGTATTTGCGGTCAAATGTTTGCCTGATATTTTTGGCCAGCCGTTTCCCCATGGAACTTCCTGGCGAATGATAGAAAAATACGTCTGTCTGTTTGCCTTTACTGCGGCTGTCCACATGGATAAATACTGCCCGTTTGTATGTTGCCTTATCCTTATTATATAACTGGTTAATGGCAGTACACCGTTGGTTCAACCGTTTCACTTGGTCCAACGGGATAGCTTTTCCCATACATGTCTCTTCCTTACTGTTTTTCAGAACTTGATCATCACGGATACCATCTTTCGGATCTTGAATAATGAAATACACTTTAGCGCCTCTTGAAAGTAGCTCTCTTCCCAGGCGGAGAATAATGTCGTAGGCATACTCATCTTCGTGTAGGCGATGTCCGTTGTACAAACCGATGGCGCCAGGGTCGGGACCGCCGTGTCCGCTGACCAGATAGAATACCGCATTCTTTAATTCGTTGGAGGAAGTCTCGTATCGGGCATATTTTTTTCCAAACAGGGGCTCGTAGCCTTTCGACGCCGATTTTTGCCGACGGTTGTTGCTTTCTGAAACTTGTTCTTCTTTGCCCGCTTGTTTCTTTTTAGTGGTTTGCTTTTCTTTTCTAGCCTGTTGCTTCCCTTTGTCGGAAGATAGCTTTCCTTGTACATCCGGGACCTTCCTTTTAGTTGTCTGTATGTGCTCTTTTTTTGAAGATGGTTTCCCTTTTGCGGATGATTTCTTACTTGTTTTCTCCTGTTTTTTTGTCGGTAACAGATAATTGACTCCTAATATCAATCCCCCGTCCGAGGTGAATTTTCCCTTATTCAGCTTTCTGAACTCCGATTCGTATAATTGAGGTGGCAGATTGTACCTTTGTAGAAGAAGGGTTACTCCTTCACCGTTTTTGGCGCGTACTTTTTGTTGTTGAGCGTATATGGAGCCCATGCCGGGCAATATGCAAAGTAGGAATAATATTTGTTTTATGTGTTTAAGCATTATTTGTAGAAAATACTGTAAGAACTCTTTTACCATATTTTGGGGAATACGATTGTATTCAGTGTGGCTACGAGCCCAAATGTCCTTTAAATCATTAAATCCGTGCCAAAGGTAATGTTTTTATTTGAGATCTTTGCTTTTCTACGAAACTTTGGACTATGATTGATATAAGTAAACATCCTGTTAAATGTTGAAAGAATAGTCTCAATGTAAGAAAAGTAATAGCGGGTGAGATCGCATGGCTATTCGAAAATCATTGCTGAAAACGAGACGGACGGATGGCTGGATTTATGTAAAATGAAGTAATAAGGAAGCATTAGCCGGAAATATAGATGTGAAGCAACTAATAGAAAAGAGTGAAATTGTTCTAAATTTCTTGTTTATGACATCAAAAGCGAGTAGGATATCTTACAAATCCTCTCTCTTTTTTAGCCTGTTCGATATTGTATGGGATTTATACCTTTTCTTTCCGAGAGAATATACAACAAAAAAGGCTTAACTCGTTAGAAGTTAAACCTTTTTGTCGGAAAGAGGCGATTCGAACGCCCGACCCCTACGTCCCGAACGTAGTGCGCTACCAACTGCGCTACTTTCCGTTTTGCGGGTGCAAAGTTAAAGCAAACTTTTTGAATAACCTAAAGAAAAACGAAGAATTTTTCATGAAAAGTTTGCATATCCCGAAAAAGTACGTACCTTTGCATCCGCAAACAAGAAAGGTGCCATAGCTCAGTTGGTAGAGCAAAGGACTGAAAATCCTTGTGTCACTGGTTCGATTCCCGTTGGCACCACTCGAAAGTTAAAGCAGTTACTTTTTAAGTAGCTGCTTTTTTTGTTAATATGTATTCTTTAGTTCTTTTGGTTCAATGGATTTCTTTTTATCTTTGAGGCACAATAAAGAAAATCATCTTGAAACGTAACTAAATCTAATTTGAAGAACATGAGAAAATTGATTTGTATGGCTTGCCTGTTGGGGTGGGCGTTATGTATGGCAGCTCAGATTCCGACAGCTGTATGGAATGAAAGTAAAACGATTGAGAAGCAGATAAAAAGAACTTCTTTTCCGGATAGGGAATATAATATCAGAGATTTTGGTGCAAAAGAAGGAACACAAGGCGAACAATTATGCCATGAAGCAATTAATTTAGCTATTGTTACCTGTAGTCAGGCCGGTGGAGGCAAGGTGGTAATTCCGGCGGGTGAATTTTATACAGGACCTATTACTTTAAAAAGTAATGTAAACTTGTATTTGGAAGAAGGGGCGCATCTGAAGTTTTCGCCGGAAAAGTATCTATATACTACTACAGTGCTAACGCGTTGGGAAGGAGTGGACTGCTATAATCTGCATCCGTTGATTTATGCCTATGGAGAGAGCAATATAGCGATTAGTGGGAAAGGTGTGATTGACGGGCAGGGAAGTAATGAAACTTGGTGGTCGATGTGTGGTGATGCTAAACGTTTCGGTTGGAAAGAAGGAATGATTGCACAGCGTAATGGAGGACGGGACAAGTTGTTGGCTTATGCCGAAACTTTTGCTCCGATAGATAAGAGGCAAATGACTCTGCAAGATGGGCTTCGCCCTCAGTTAATTAATCTATATCGTTGTCATACGATATTGATTGAGGGGGTGACATTGAAGAATTCTCCTTTTTGGGTGATTCATCCGTTGTTTTGTGAGAGCTTGATTGTACGGAATGTGAAGGTGGTGAGTCACGGACCGAATAGTGATGGTTGCGATCCGGAATCGAGTAAGAATGTTTTGATAGAGAATTGTGTGTTTGATACCGGTGATGATTGTATTGCTATCAAGAGTGGAAGAAATGCTGATGGAAGGAAATGGAATACTCCGAGTGGGAATATTATTGTGCGTAACTGTGAGATGAGAGATGGTCATGGAGGAGTGGTAGTCGGCAGTGAAATATCCGGCGGATACCGTAATTTGTTTGTAGAAGATTGCAAGATGGACAGTCCGAACCTGGATCGTGTGATTCGTATTAAAACCAATAACTGTCGTGGTGGTTTGATTGAAAATATTTACGTACGTAATATTGAGGTTGGTGAGTGCCGTGAAGCCGTGTTGAAGATAAACTTGTTATATGAGAACCGTGAAAAGTGTGACCGTAGCTTTCCGCCTGTAGTGCGGAATGTTTATTTAGATAACATTACTAGTAGGAAAAGTGAGTATGGAGTATTGATTACCGGATATGAGGACCGGGTCAACATAGAGAATATTCATGTAACGAATTGTAGGTTTGATAATGTACAGAAGAATGGCAATTTGATTAGCGGAGCTAAAAATGTGGTATTGGAGAATCTGCGAATCAATGGAAAGAAAGTAATAAAGTAACAGATCATTTTTGATTAAGAAACGCAAGGTGTTAAATCTCGAATATGGCGGCGGAAATAAAGGATTTACGATATGTTTATTATTGTCGTGTTTATTTCTATGTGTTATTGCTTACGGTGTACATGAGAAAAGAGATCAATATAAAAAACAAGCGGGAAACTGAAATCACTTCAGCTTCCCGCTTTCATTAAAAAGGATAACGTTATTTAGGTAAATTGAATGCAACACTCATTTCTTTCATTTGCTCGTCGCTCATGCCATCAGGTTCGAAGCCCATATTTCTAGCAGCGATGTAAATCAGTGCTGATTTGTTCAATACGTCGATTTGATCAAAAGCTGCCATAACATCGCAATCTACGGCAAATACACCATGTTTTTCCCACATTACAACATCGTAATCTTCCAGTTCTTTGATGGTAGCGTCAGCTAATTCAACAGAACTAGGCAATTTGTAAGGGATAATCCCTAAACCGCGCGGACAAAATGCTTTCGTTTCCGGAATCATACTCCATAACATTCTTGTTGCCACATCTTTCTCCAGGTACTTCTTGCAATGGGTCAGGGCAATCAGTTCGATAGGGTGCGTATGCACGGAAGCTTTATAGGGAGAGCCTTTACCAATCAAATAATTGTGTACACTTAAATGTGATGGTAACTCTGAAGTAGGACGTACGGGATTGTCTGCAATAATAACGTAATGAGCACAATCATCGAGGATACGGATAATAGAACCGTTTTCCATCGGCCAACGAGCCAAATCACGCATACGCATATTAGTTCCTTTACAATAGAAATAACAACCCTTCAGATTCGGTAAGGTAGTACCGATAGGTTTTACTTCGCTGATTGCAGGCATCTGGCGGATCTCATCGTCAATATATTCGGTAATGTTAACAGTGATGTTTCCTCCGTTGCGTTCTGCCCATCCCTTTTGCCATAAATATCCGGCTACTTCAGCTACTTTATTCACCTCTTTGGCAAGTGCCGGACGATTATCTAAAATAGATTTCATAATACACTTGGTTTTAATGTTATTGTTGTGCTATAGACACAACGATGATTGATAATATAAGAATTAGTAATCCAATGACTAATACGGTGATAGTACTTGATTTTACTCCCTTCCATTCTTTGAGAATGATACCCCATACGTTGGAAAATATGACGTTCAGCGACATCAGTATACTCCAAGAGAATGCGTAAAGTGTGGAATTTTCAGGCAAGAAGCTTTTGCCCATAGCCAACCCGAAGAATTGCGAATACCACAATACACCAGCTAATGCGCAGAATAGCAAATTGCTGATAAACACATTGCCCGGTACGGAGAAATACTCTTTACCGGTGCCGTGTTTGATATTTTGTTGGATGCAATATACGGCATTAGTAAGGAATCCGCCGAATGTAACGAGGAAAATAACCGGAAGCCCGGCATAAAGCGGAGCCACTCCGTTGTCTAATGCTACCTGTTGGATTGCTTTTCCTCCTTCAAGTCCTAAGTTGAAGCAAGCACTCATTGCACCGGCTAGAAACGCAACAATTAAGCCTTTTGTTAACGCAAAGTCTTTGATGGCTGCTTTTTTCTCTTCTTCAGTCATGTTTTTGCTGCGAAGACTTCCGGCATAACCGATTACGGCGATACCTGCTAAGGTGATGCAAACTCCAATCAAAAGAAGTAAACCTTTGCCATGGAATAAATCATCTCCGGCCATTAATGGAGGCAGAATGGTTCCAAAAGCGGAACAAGTACCCATACCGATACTTTGTCCGAGCGCTACACCCAGATAACGCATACCTAGTCCAAAGGTCAAACCGCCTACTCCCCATAATATACCATATATAATAGAAGTAGAGGCGCCGCCTTCGCTCCAAAGTTCGGTTAGCGTGTAACCTTCGGGAATAGCTAGCAAAGCTCCTAATAGCGGAAAAACAATCCATGCAAATGCACCTTGTACCAGCCAGAAACTTTCCCAACTCCATTGTTTTATTTTGTTGATGGGAACGTAAGAGCTGCTCTGTCCAAAACTACCGATGGCGATAATCAATAATCCTATAAGAATTTCCATATTGTATGTATTTGAATAAGAGATGAAGAATCTTGTATGCGAATCGGAAGCTAAGGAAAATATCAGCTTGTAAACAGTTTTAAATTTGCAATAATATTGTTATGCCGTTCTTCTTCCTTTTTTGGTAGAGGCAGTCTAATTTCTTATTACTTCTGAGCGAAGCGATAACTTCTTAACTGCCGATTCACATTCTTCATTCAGATTTATCTTTTAGAGGTAACGTCGGCTTCGTATTTTTCAATTTCACCGATAAACTCGTCGCCTACCGGAACATTATTCTTTAAGCAGAACATATCCCATACAGCATTCCAAGGCATCGCTTTGGTTTCTTCGAGCAGTGCCAAACGTTGGAATCCTTGTCCGTTTGCTTCGTACTGGCGTAATTGTGCGAGCGGCTCTAACAGGGCGCGGAGCATGCACTTTTGTGCAGCACGTGTACCAATAACATAAGCACCGATACGGTTGATGGAAGCATCGAAATAGTCAAGACCAATGTGTACGCGATCCAAAGCATCGCAACGAACAATTTCGTTAAACAGATCCAAAGTCGGATCATCCATGATAGTCACGTGGTCTGAATCCCAGCGTACCGGACGGCTTACGTGTAACATCAATTCCGGAACGAATAGCAATAATGACGATACTTTATCGGCAACGCTTTCTGTTGGATGGAAGTGACCGGTATCCAAAGTGATGAGTTTCTGACGTTGAACTCCGTAACCGATATAGAAGTCGTTGGAACCTACTGTGTAGCTTTCCAGTCCGATACCGAATACTTTCGATTCGATACAATCCTTCATGTTTTTGTAATCAGTAGCGAAGATTTGATCCAAAGAATCTTTCAATAAAGCCCGGTACTTCATACGATTAACGGTGATGTCTTTGCTGCCGTCGTGCACCCATAAGTTCATGATACACGGATCGCCTTGGCGTTTACCCATTTCTTCAGCAATAGCACGGCAACGTTTTGTATGTTCAATCCAAAAATCACGGATACTCTTGTCCGGATTAGATAAAGAAAGATCACCTGATTTAGCGTGAGAGAAAGAAGTTGAATTAAAGTCCAGTTTCATCCCGTTTTCAGCAGCCCATTGCATCCAACTTTCGAAATGAGCCGGTTCCACTTGATCGCGGTCAACAAATTTTCCACCGAAGTCACCGTAGATTTCGTGTAAATTCAAACGGTGCTTTCCCGGAATATATGAAGCGGCTTTTAGGATGTCTGCCCGAAGTTCTTCCATATTACGTGCTTTGCCGGGGTAGTTTCCTGTAGCTTGAATTCCACCTGTGAGAGAACCTGCCGATTCGAATCCCGTTACGTCATCTGCTTGCCAGCAATGCATAGAAATAGAAACGTTCTGGAGTTGATCCATCACCTTGTTTGTGTCGATTCCCATTGCTGCATAGCGTTCAGCAGCTATGTCGTACGCTTTTTTAATTAATTCTTCTTTCATGATAATTCAATTTATTAGTTAATATTATTGTTTATTACTTCCTTTTTTGTAAGTCTTTATTCTGAGGCTACTCATATAGCCTGTTTGTTATAATGTTTTTATACCATGGATATGGATATATTTTTGTAGCTTACTTAATTTAGATATCTTCCCGATAGTATTTCAAATACGTTTGGTATGCCTCATCCCACTCTTGCGGGTGTTCGGGTACAAAATTTGCTAATTCGATGGAAGAACTGATGAGGCTTCTCATTGCTTGGATATTTCCGACTAATCCGGCAGCTTTTGCCTGTAACATAATATTGCCGATGGCTGTTCCTTCGGATGGACCG
>UMKF01025500.1_pt1 | contig 40193 bp, 25 predicted proteins | sample 1966251 | NCBI WGS metagenome assembly UMKF01 (sample SAMEA4836171, study PRJEB28245) | human gut metagenome | biome: gut microbiome; material: fecal sample | place: Denmark | collected 2008
GTTTCGGCATAATTTCGATTTGGGTTACGCTGATGGCTCCTTGGCGTATGCTCGTCCCGATGCAGTCTGAACCGGTATCGCCACCGCCGATAACGAGGACTTTTTTGCCTTTGGCATTCACCAGTTTGTCCTTCGGGAAAGTCTGTCCTGCCAGAATTCTGTTTTGCTGGGCAAGCATATCGAGGGCGAAGTAAATTCCACGCAGGTTGCGTCCTTCAATGTTCAAATCGCGTGCGGCAGGTGTTCCGGTGCAGATGCAGTAAGCATCAAATCCTTCGGGTAACTGCTGAATATCAATTTCTGTTCCCATTTCAAATTGGATTCCTTCTGCTATTAAAATCTTCATGCGGCGGTCAATCACGTTCTTGTCAAGTTTAAAATTCGGAATACCGAAACGCAACAGTCCTCCTGCTGCTTCGTCCTTGTCGAACACAGTCACGGAATACCCTTTTCGGTTCAGCCTGTTGGCGACCACCAGTCCAGCCGGACCGGCTCCGATTACGGCTACCTTCTTTCCGTTTCTTTTCGGGGTGCTTGCTTGTATATAGCCTTCGCGGAACGCCGCTTCCACAATTGCCGCTTCATTTTCCCGAATGGTTACGGGCTGGTCACATGATAACTTTAATACACACGATTTCTCGCAGAGAGCGGGACAGATACGTCCCGTGAACTCTGGGAAATCGCATGTCGACGATAATACCTCATACGCTTCCCTCCACTTGCCTTTGAATAAAGCGTCCTGCCATTCGGGTTGCCTGTTGCCCAATGGGCATGCCCAGTGGCAGAAGGGAACCCCGCAATCCATGCAGCGTGAAGCCTGCAACTTGCGGCTGTTTGTATTCAATGTCTGTTCTACCTGACTGAAGTCGGTGATTCGCTCGCTTACGGGGCGGTATCCCGCCTCTTGTCGAGGTATATTTAGAAATGCTTTGGAATCTCCCATAATTATTTACGATTTTAAGATTGATTGTTATTCGGTTTACATTTACTAATAGTCTCTTTGCATGTCAGCAATCTTTTGTTGCAACTTTCTCATCTGTTCCTCCTGTAATACCTTTTTGTATTCGATGGGCACTACTTGGATGAATTGGTCTGCGTAGTGATTCCAATCGTCAAGCATGATGCGTGCCAAATTGGAACCCGTGTAGAGATAATGTTGTCGAATCAGCTCGTGCAGTTCTTTTTGGTAGGCGGCTTCTTCAATAAGGGATAGCTCTACCATTTCCATGTTGCAGAAGTAATCGAAATTGCCGTCTTTGTTCCATACGTAAGCCACACCGCCACTCATACCGGCGGCGAAGTTTCTTCCTGTCGGTCCCAGCACTACCACACGTCCGCCGGTCATATATTCGCAACAATGGTCGCCTACGCCCTCCACTACGGCTATCGCTCCGGAATTGCGGACAGCGAAACGTTCGCCTACGCGTCCGTTAATGTATACTTCTCCACCGGTTGCGCCATATAATAGTGTATTACCGGCAATTGTATTCATTTCTGCTTCAAACTTGCTGCGGATGGGAGGAAGAACGGCGATACGTCCGCCACTCAATCCTTTGCCCAAATAGTCGTTCGCTTCGCCTTCTAATTTGAAGTTGACTCCGGCAACAAGGAATGCGCCGAAAGATTGTCCGGCAGAACCTTTGAACTTTACATTTAACGTATGCTCCGGTAATCCTTTGCTGCCGTATTTCTTGGCGATAACGCCCGAAAGCATGGCACCTGTGGCACGGTCGGTATTGGCTATGGTGTATTCCAGCGAAATTTCTTTCCCGTGCTCTATGGCTTCTTGGGCAGTCTTGATAATATCTACGTCCTTTACATTGGCAATGCCATGTTCCTGACTGATGATATGGCGGATGGCAGCGTTGTTGTCGACTCGCGCCAGCATTCTTGTAAAGTCTATCAGGTGATGTTTGGGGTTTGGGTCGTTCGTGATGGCTTTGCATTGAATCAAATCCGTACGGCCGATAATGTCATCCATTTTGGTGAATCCCATTTCTGCCAGGTATTCACGCACTTCTTGCGCGAGGAATGTGAAGAAATTAATCAGATATTCGCTGCGCCCTCGGAAACGTTTGCGTAATTCCTCATTTTGCGTGGCAACACCTACCGGACAAGTGTTTTGGTGGCATTTTCGCATCATCACACAACCCAATACAATCAATGCCGAAGTTGCGAAACCGTATTCTTCCGCTCCTAACAATGCCATGAGAATGACGTCATGTCCGGTTTTCAACTGTCCGTCCGCTTGCAGAACAACCTGCCCTCGCAATCCGTTTAATACCAGTGTTTGTTGTGTCTCGCTCAATCCTAATTCGGAAGAGATTCCCGTATAGCGGATGGAAGAAGCGGGTGAGGCTCCTGTACCGCCTTCTGCGCCGGATATCACAATTAAGTCGGCTTTAGCCTTTGCCACTCCGGCCGCAATGGTTCCCACACCACTTTCGGCTACCAATTTCACGCTGATTTTGGCTTGTGGATTTACATTCTTCAAATCGAAAATCAATTGCGCCAAATCCTCGATGGAGTAAATGTCATGGTGAGGAGGAGGGGAAATCAACGAGATTCCTGCAATGGAATGGCGTGTTTTGGCTATTACATCGTTCACTTTGAATCCCGGAAGCTGACCACCTTCACCCGGTTTGGCTCCTTGCGCTATCTTAATCTGTATTTCGTCGGCGTTGACCAAATACTCGGCCGTTACCCCGAACCTGCCGGAGGCCACCTGCTTGATGGCGCTTCGTAGCGAAGTTCCGTCAGGAAGCGGTTGGAAGCGGGAAGCATCTTCGCCACCCTCACCTGTGTTGCTGCGCCCGTGAATCTTGTTCATGGCAATGGCTATAGCCTCATGCGCTTCTTTGCTGATAGCTCCGAACGACATGGCTCCGGTTACGAAACGGCGCAGAATGTTTTCCACCGGTTCTACCTGCTCAATAGGAATGGGATTGCGGCGGAAACTTAAGAAATCGCGTAAGAAAATCGGTTTCTCTTTCTTGTCTACCAAATGCGTGTATTCTTTAAATTTTTTATAGCTTCCCAATCGTGTGGCAAGCTGTAGTGTGCTGATTGTTTCGGGATTCCATGCGTGTTTTTCCCCGTCTTTGCGAAAAGAATACAAACCGTTGTTTTTTAATAAAGGGAAGTTGAAGGCATAGAGCGAGGAATCGTCTTGATGGCTTTCATTTTTGGCTTTGTCCCACGCTCCTTCCTTGTGAAAGGCAATAGCGTCTCTCGCTACTTCATCCAAGCGGATTCCTCCGATGGATGAGTTAAGTCCTCCGAAATAAGCCTTGCTCAATTCTTCACTTAATCCGACTGCTTCGAAAATCTTTGCGCCCCGATAAGAACGAATGGTGGAGATACCCATCTTGCTCATTATCTTGAACAGACCTTTGCATACCGACTTGATGTAGTTTTTCTCGGCTGTGGCATAATCCAACTGAATGTCTTTGTCTTTTACCAACTTATCGAGAATGGCGAATGCCATATACGGATTCAGGGCACTTGCTCCGAAGCCGAGTAATAGGGCGGCGTGCATTACTTCGCGTATCTCGCCGCTTTCTACAATCAAAGCCGTCTGTACCCTTTTTCCTACGGAAATCAGATGATGATGAACCGCGCTTACCGCCAGCAAGGAAGGAATGGCTGCATACGTGGTGTTTACATCGCGGTCGGTCAGCACAATGTAATTGACACCATCCGTAACGGAAGCTTCTGCTTTTTTACAAAGTTCGTTCAAGGCTTCCTGCAATCCCGCTTTTCCTTTTGCTGCTTCAAATAGAAGGGGCAATTTTATGGTCTTAAAACCTTTGTAGCGTATATTGCAGAGTATGTCCAGTTGCGTGTTTGTCAAAATGGGGTGATTCAGTCTTACCATCTTGCAATGGCTTTCGTTGGGAGTGAGGATATTCATGCCAACTGCTCCGATATATTCCGTTAGCGACATGACCAGTTCTTCCCGCAAGGGGTCGATTGGTGGATTCGTCACTTGGGCGAATTGTTGTCGGAAATAGTTGTAAAGTAGTTGCGGCTTATCGGAGAGCACTGCCAGAGGAGTATCGTTGCCCATGGCGTCCACAGGCTCTACTCCGGTACTAGCCATAGGCATAATCAACCGTTCGATATCCTCTTTTGAGTAGCCGAATGTACGGAGTCTGTGCTCGTAGTTTTCAATATGGTGAGGAACTTTCCGTCCGCTTTTCAGTTCGTCTAGTTCGATGCGGTTGGCGGACAGCCATGTGCGGTAAGGTTTTGCCTCTGCCAGTTGTTTTTTCAGTTCTCCGTCATAATAGATTTCTCCTTTTTCCGTATCTACCAGTATAATCTTGCCCGGTTGTAACCGTCCTTTTTCTTTAATATCTCCGGCCTCGAAGTCCATAACACCTACTTCGGAAGCTACTACCATCATATCATTTTTGGTAATCAAGTAACGGGCGGGGCGCAAACCGTTTCGGTCGAGCATGCCGCCTGCAAAGCGTCCGTCGCTGAATAACAAAGCGGCGGGACCGTCCCAAGGCTCCATCAGGATAGAGTGATATTCGTAGAATGATTTCAAATCCTCGCTGATAGGATTCTTCTCGTTGAACGATTCCGGCACGAGCATTGCCATTGCGTGCGGCAGACTTAGTCCAGCCATAATCAGGAATTCCAGCACGTTATCCAACGAAGCGCTGTCGCTCATGTCCGGCTGTATAATAGGACGAATCTCCTTGATATCTCCAAGGGCAGAAGTTGAAAGTACGCTTTCACGGGCTTCCATCCAGCCTCGGTTACCGCGAATAGTATTGATTTCGCCGTTGTGCGCAAGGAGCCGGAAAGGCTGTGCCAGTCCCCATGTAGGGAACGTGTTTGTACTGAAACGGGAATGTACCAAAGCTAGTCCGCTAGTGAAATAACTATTCGTTAAGTCGGGATAATAATTTCGCAACTGCAACGATGAAAGCATACCTTTATATATAATATTCTTGGTGGAAAGCGAAACCACATAAAAATCCTTTTTGGCAGGAATGGCCGACATTCTGATTTTATTCTCGATTCGCTTGCGGATAAGATATAGTTTCCTGTCCGCTGTTTCTGTCTCCGTAAATCCGGTAATAAATATTTGTTTGATATCTGGTTCGTTCGCCAAAGCTGCTTCTCCCAAAATCTCCGGACAAGTGGGCACATTGCGCAAATGCATCAGTGTGAGTCCTTCTTTCTCTATCTCTTCAATAATAATACTTAAAATCGTGGCTTGGTCGTTTTCATCTTTTGGTAGAAAGAGCAATCCTGTTCCGTATCGTCCTTTTTCGGGAACAGGAATGCCTTGCAGTAAAATAAACTCGTGCGGTATTTGTAACAGAATGCCGGCTCCGTCTCCAGTTTTATTGTCTGCTCCCTCAGCACCCCGATGGCGCATATTCTCCAATACCTTTAAGGCCGATTCCACAATGTCGTGTGACTTTTCTCCGTGAATGTTTACTAACATGCCAACTCCACATGCATCATGTTCATTGGCTGCGTCGTATAAGCCTGCTCGCATGGGGCGTAATTGGTAAGATATTCCTTCTTGTTTGTTGTTAAAAAGTTCTTGATTTTTCATTCTTTTTGTCTTTATTTCGTGATAATACCTGTAAGATGTATTAAATTGTTCTGCAAAATTAATGTTTTAATTTCATAATGACATATATATGTGGGGTTCGTATGACATAAAAAAACGTTTTCATTTCTTGTACTTTTAAATTGTAATATAAATAACAGATATTGCTGCTAAATTAATAGCTTAATAGGTGTTGTTTATGTCTGATTGTAACTTACTCTTACTTATACGCGAAATATTTTGCTCCCATAATGAAACCTGCTTGGCATTCAGTGAAAATAGTTTATGTTAATAAGTGTATTTAAATACAAGGAAAGCAATTGGAGAAACCGCTATAGGGGCGGTCATCTGGTGTCTGTTACACCATTTATGGAGAAATCAGGCTCTTAATGGATTGATGATTAGATAGCTGTTGTGCCTTGCGCTAAGTGTATTATAGGCGGTTCCTTTTGGCTGGTGTAAACGATTGTTGTTTCCGCGCTCCCTTTTTCATCGGGTATCAGATTCTGTCGGCATCGATAAAACCGTTCATTACGGCATAGATGGTAAGTCCGGAAATGGATTTGATTCCTAATTTCTCCGTAATGTTTTTGCGATGAGAAATAACGGTAGTAAGGCTGATGTTAAGACGGTCGGCAATCTCTTTGTTGATGAAACCTTGTACAAGCAATACCAACACCTCTCTTTCCCGAGGGGTCAAATCGCTGATCGGTAATGTGGAAGGGTGGGACACACGGTTCTCCTTTATCGGATATCCTTTTTCGTGGGCACTGCGGTTGAGCAAAAGAATCTCTTTTATCAAAGTTTCTTCCGGTTGACAAATATTCAGTATGTGCAGTCCCGCAATTTTAAGTTGCGGTGAGATACTGGAAGCAAGAATGATAGCTTTATGTTTACGGGGAGTAAAGAAATGCGTGTGTTCGAAATAGATTTGTGCCGATACGAAATAATGGAAATAATAGTCAGGTGTATCATCTATCAGTTGTTCGAAACTGCTGAACGTACGGATGACGGCAATAGGAATAATGCGTTCAAGGATACTTTTCAGTCCCATACATGATAACGTGTTGTTGTCTATAATGGCTATTTCCGGTTGCATTCTATATCGTTATATTTCTGTTTTATTGTTTTGATAAAAAGGAATTATTCTTCTCTCACTCCGATTGAGAAAAGTAAAAGTATCCGAAAACTCAGGCGGTTCTCTGTTGGGAGGAGCTACTTGATTATCAGATAATTTCTTTTACTTCTTTATCATTATTTCCCGAAGAACTTGAATTCTTTGTTCCATTCGGTATTTTATCTCATTCAGCATTCGTTCCGTTTAATCTTTCCACTCTCCGCTCAATATAAGGTTTGCCGCTGCTTCGGCGCAACGTTCTCCATCCACTCCCGCCGAAACGATTCCTCCGGCGTAACCGGCTCCTTCGCCACAAGGAAATAGTCCTCGTATGGTTACATGTTGCAAGGTCTCATTGTCTCGTATGATGCGTATGGGCGATGAAGTGCGTGTTTCCACGCCAATCATTACCGCTTCGTTGGTAAGGAATCCGCGTGAAGTTTTGCCGAATTGTTGAAATCCTTTGCTCAGCCGTTCGCTTATGAATGAAGGCATCCAGAAATGCAGGGGCGAGGATACCAGTCCCGGACTGTAAGAAGTTGTAGGTAAATCGTAACTTAACTTCTTGCGGGTGAAGTCCAGCATACGTTGTGCCGGAGCTGTCTGGCGCATATTGCCCTGTTGCCAGCAAGTGTATTCCAACGCTTCTTGGAAACACATCATGGCAAGCGGATGGATTGTTTCGGTATGGGAATTGACTGGTTGGTCGGACGAGTCACTCTTTTTCTCTTGGGAGATAGTTTGAATGATCTCCTTGTATAGAATCGTATGGATGTCTCCGAATTCTTCCATGCTGCGAATATAGGTCTGACATAATCCGGAGAGTGAACTTTCTGCTAAATCTTCCGGATGGAGTTCCACTACCATGCCTGAATTGCTCCACTTGGAACCTCGGTTAGAAGGCGACATGCCGTTCACTACAATCTGGCGGGGACCACTTGCCGCAGGAACAACGAAACCGCCCGGACACATGCAGAAGCTATATACTCCCCGTCCATCGACCTGCGTAACGAAACTGTATTCGGCAGCCGGAAGATATTTTCCTCGTCCATTCCGGTTGTGATACTGTATTTGGTCTATCAATAAAGAAGGATGTTCTAAACGAACGCCGATTGCTAGGCCTTTGGCTTCCATTTCCACCTTGTTGGTATATAACCAGCGATAAACGTCCCGTGCGGAATGACCTGTAGCTAGAATTACCGGGCCTAGAAAGGTCTTTCCCGTATGGGTGGCAATTCCTTTTATTTCTCCATTCTCGATAAGGAGGGCATCCATACGCGTTTCAAAATGTACTTCTCCTCCGCAGCGCAGTATCGTGTTACGCATATTTTCTATCACTTGCGGCAATTTGTCTGTTCCGATGTGCGGGTGGGCATCCGCTAAAATCTCCGTGCTTGCCCCATGTTGGCAGAAAACATTCAATATTTTCTCTGCATTTCCCCGTTTCTTACTTCGGGTATAAAGTTTCCCGTCAGAGTATGCCCCGGCACCGCCTTCGCCGAAACTATAGTTCGATTCGGCGTTCACTTTATGTTCACGCGAAATGGAGGCAATGTCTTTTTTCCGATCCCGCACGTTTTTTCCGCGTTCCACTACAATGGGGCGTATTCCTAGTTCGATAAGCCGTAAAGCGGCAAACAGTCCGCCCGGGCCCGCACCTACGACGATTACTTTCGGTTTTCCCTCTACATTAGGATAATCAGTGTGTATATATGCGTCGTCTTGGGGAAGTTCATTGATGTAGGTCCGTACTTTCAGGTTTATATAAATTGTCCGTTGCCGGGCGTCAATGCTCCGTTTCAGTATGCGTATGCCCTGTATGGTACGTACATCAAGTCCTTTTTCCCGGCTGATGTATTGTTTCAGCGACTGTTCGTTGGCGGCCTGTTCGGGCAACACCCTTAATTGGTATTCTTGTATCATAGTCTTTAGCGTTAAAATAAAAGATGTTATCCGAAAAGCATTCGGAACGCTTCTTCCACTTTCTTTACGGGGATGAGTTCTATTTTGAATTTGGACGTGTCCAATCCTTGCAGGTTATGTTTGGGGATCAGAAACTGGCTGAAACCCAGTTTTTCCGCTTCGGCAATGCGTTGTTCTATCCGGTTTACCGGACGAATTTCGCCCGATAAGCCTACTTCTCCGGCTAAGCATACGGTGTGTTCTATCTCTGTATCCATATTAGATGAGAGGATGGCACTGATAACGCTCAAATCAATGGCCGGGTCATTCACTTTCAATCCACCGGCAATGTTTAGAAACACATCTTTCTGTGCCAGTTTGAATCCCACTCGCTTTTCGAGTACAGCCAGCAACATATTCATCCGTCGTAAGTCGAAACCCGTGGCGGAACGTTGCGGCATACCGTAAGCAGCCGTACTCACCAATGCTTGTGTTTCGATTAAAAACGGGCGGATACCTTCAATTGCCGAAGCAATGGCTATGCCGCTCATTCCTTCATGATCTTGCGAAAGCAATAATTCCGACGGGTTGCTCACTTGTCTTAGGCCGTCTTGCCGCATTTCGTAAATCCCCAGTTCGGCTGTACTGCCGAAACGATTTTTTATACTTCGCAGTATACGGTACATGTAGTGTTGATCACCTTCGAACTGTAACACGGTGTCTACTATGTGCTCCAGCACTTTCGGCCCTGCAATACTTCCTTCTTTGTTTATATGGCCAATCAGGATAACAGGGGTATTGCTTTCCTTGGCAAACTTCAGGATAGAAGCCGCACATTCGCGTACTTGTACCAGACTTCCCGGAGAAGAGTCGATGGTTTCTGTTGAGATAGTTTGTATGGAATCGACGATAATCAGTTCCGGTTGCGTATTTTTAATATGCGTATAAATCTGTTCTAGCGAGGTTTCGCACACAATTAGACAATCGGAGGACGCATGGCGGATGCGGTCGGCCCTCAGTTTCAGTTGCCGTGCACTTTCTTCGCCGGATACATAAAGAATTCTTTTGTCGGGCATTCTTAATACAGTTTGCAATACCAATGTGGACTTTCCGATTCCCGGTTCGCCACCCAACAGTACCAGTGAACCCGGTACCAATCCGCCGCCCAATACCCGATTAAATTCTTCGTCGCGCATATTGATGCGCGGTTCGTCTCCGCTTTCAATATCGTCAAGCGTGATAGGTTTCGATTTAACAGGTTCGATTCCGGAATGAGGACGTTTGTTTACAGGTTCTTTCCGGATAATCTCTTCTTTGAAGGTATTCCATGCACCGCATGCAGGGCATTTTCCTATCCAGCGTGGAGATTCCTGACCACATTCGCTGCATACATATACTACCTTTTCTTTTGCCATAATTCATTATTCTTTAAGATGCAAAGGTAGATATAAATCTCGATTTATATGCCGCTGTTATAAGAAAAACTCAAGTTCATTTCTGCTTCCAATAGTGTTTCTTCGTTTCCTGTTTGTTTTCTTAGAGGAAAGATAAATAAAGTCCATAAGATTTTATACCGGTAAGTATATAAATACGATTTTCACAGAGGAAAAGAAATGCCTTTCTGGGGATTACCTTGCTTTCAGGCTTAAATGTTCATGTAATAGCTGTACAATATACCCTATCTGACATAGTAAGTCTTGGAAAGTAATAAACTATCCCTTTTCTGATATAATTTCAAATAATCAATTATATTAACTTTGTACCCGCCAGGGTATGCGATTTCCTGATGTGCGTATATGTCGCTATAGTGATATGCTTTAGAATGAATTTCTATTGCATTCGTCCGTTCTATCCACGTTCTCACCGAAAACACAAAATTTTTATTGCCGGTTGTGTTTTTAATTGTACCGAATTCGATATAATAAAAACGGGAGTATACAACATTTCCTATTCGCTAAGATATTCGAGGTTACTTTTGAGGTTAGGCTAATGGAAGATAATACGCTTTTGCAGTTGGCTTCGTGTAAGAAGAAACTTCTCGGTTCCCTCACCGGCAGAAAGTTGCAATGTTGCAAATGTTGCAGACGATTTTTTTCTCACACACGTGCGTGCGCGCGAGATGATGAGAAAATTCCTTAGTCGTTCTCCCCATTGTTCTCCTCTTACGAATGACCTTGTTTCCTAGGCTGGATAATGGATTGTAGCGAAATCACTCCATAGCCGTGATGCGTTATTGTTGAGTGCGTTTATTGTATTTGGGGGCTTCGCTTAATCTGCGAGTACGTTTTTCTGTACAGACGTAAATTTGTCCATCCTGTTTTGTAAGTCTTTGTTGTGACTTTACCTATTGGCGACAAGGATGTCCTCACTTAGATACGCAAGGTGTTGTAACCTCTTCACGACCGGATGATAGAGGACTATTACCATGCTGTCTAGGCTTATGAGCAGGAAAAAAATGGTTTACGAATAGTCAAATCCGTAAGTTTACAATTACTATAAAAATTCCTGAAGGTGTATTTATATCTCATTTACAATGTTTTATTAAATATTGAATGCTCCAATGGACCGAAAGAGGATGTTATCACCTCTCGCGCGCACGCACGTGTGTGAGAAAAAAATCGTCTGCAACATTTGCAACATTGCAACTTTCGTAACATTTGTAACGTTGCGGTGTTTACAACATTTCATTCCCCCCCCATTAAGTAAAAATCATTATGTACCACTTGGAAGAGCCGTAAGCGGACATACTGGAGTGGAGCTGCGGCCGCAGGGAGTGGCAACCCTGCGCTTAGTCAAGTGACAAGCCTATGGGTTGATGAGCCGTAAGCCTACGACTATATAGAGTGGTAGGCCTACGGTTTGGGCAGTCATAGGCCTACGACTACATGGAGTGACAGACCTAATCCTATGGAGCTTACATATTCTGTGGTTCGTTAGGTTCACTTCCTACGGCCTTTCTTTGCTTTGCAAATTTGCCTTCTCTGTTTTTATCTACATATTTTATAGGGCAAATCTGAGGGTAATATTATGTGCATACGGTTCTGTTGAGCTTTATACAGCACAACGTGAAATTGTCATTTCCGAAGTCACGAGCAAGAAGCCTAAAGGTCTTTTAGATAAACTTTCTTCGTGTTTATTTCAAATTTCTTGTAAAAAGTATGCTTTTATTGCGATTTATTATTATTTTTGCCGCATAAATAATGAAAAGTTCAGAAAGAATGATAATGTACGCTCTATATACAACTTGCATGACATGGTGTATAACCATGATGACTACTACACGAATGACAACCCTTAGGGGTTAAGGTATGTATATAGTGTTTCTACGTGATACACGCTTACGGATGTAAGCAAAACAATCAATTTTTTAATTCAATTCTTTATTCCTCCTCCCTTGTGCGGGCCTGTATGGATGGAATAATACATCTTAAATAGAACATACTAACATGAAAGTAATGAAATTCGGCGGAACATCCGTAGGTTCCGTGAACAGTATTTTAAATGTTAAACGAATAGTTGAAGCTCAAAAAGAGCCGGTAATTGTAGTTGTTTCGGCGTTAGGCGGCATCACGGACAAATTAATCAATACTTCGAAAATTGCGGCGGAAGGCAATGCGGATTATGAAAATGAATTTCGCGAAATTGTAATTCGCCACATTGATATGGTGAAAGCCGTTATTCCCGAGGGTAAAGAACAAGAGAATCTGCTCCGTACGGTAGGCGGACTTTTAAATGAGCTCAAAGATATATATCAAGGATTGTTTCTGATTAAAGATCTTTCTCCCAAAACGTCCGCAGCCATTGTCAGCTATGGTGAACGCATTTCTTCACAAATAGTGGCCACCTTGATTGAGGGTGCGCAGTGGTATGATTCGCGTACCTTTATTAAAACAGAAAAAAAACATTCAAAGCATATTCTGGATTCCGATCTTACCAATAAGCTGGTTAAAGATACATTCGACCCGCTGCCTCGCGTAGCATTGGTTCCCGGTTTCATTTCTATGGATAAGAATAGCGGAGAAGTGACAAATCTGGGAAGGGGCGGCTCCGATTATACGGCGGCCATCATTGCAGCAGCACTGGAGGTCGACAGTCTGGAAATATGGACGGATGTAGATGGTTTTATGACCGCCGACCCGCGGGTGATCACTTCGGCTTATACGATTAATGAGTTGAGCTATGTAGAGGCCATGGAGCTTTGTAACTTCGGCGCGAAGGTAGTGTATCCTCCTACCATTTATCCTGTTTTTCATAAAAATATACCTATTCTGATCAAGAATACGTTCAAGCCGGAAAGCGCCGGCACTATAATCAAATACCAGACGGATGCAGGCACTAAGGCAATTAAAGGTATATCTTCCATTAATAATACAAGCCTTATAAATGTTACCGGTTTGGGCATGGTGGGAGTGATCGGTGTGAATTACCGTATCTTCCGTACGCTGGCAGAAAATGGGATTAGCGTGTTTCTTGTATCCCAGGCTTCTTCGGAAAACTCTACTTCTATCGGAATGAGGGAAGAGGATGCCGAATTGGCACGACAGGTTTTAGATAAAGAGTTTGCTAAGGAAATAGAAATGGGCGAGATGTCGCCAATGAGCATCGAGTATGGTTTGGCAACTGTGGCTATTGTGGGAGAAGGTATGCGTAATACGCCGGGTATTGCCGGAAAACTTTTCGGAACGTTGGGACGCAACGGTATCAATGTGATTGTATGTGCGCAAGGCTCTTCTGAAACAAATATCTCTTTTGTGGTAGATGCGACTCTGTTGCGCAAAACGCTGAACGTGATTCATGACAGTTTCTTCCTTTCCGAATATCAGGTGCTGAATCTGTTTATCTGCGGTATCGGTACGGTAGGTGGAAGCTTGATTGAACAAATCCGTTTGCAACAAGATCGTTTGATGCAGGAGAGAGGGTTGAAACTGAATGTGGTGGGTATCGCCAACGGACATCATGCCATGTTCAATCGGGCCGGTTTCGATTTGAGTACATTCAGAGAACAACTGGAACAAAGCGGACCCAATAGCATAGAACGTTTGCGTGATGAAGTGATAGGCATGAACATATTCAATTCCGTATTCGTTGATTGTACGGCAAGTTCGGAGGTGGCAGCCTTATATAAAGATTTCTTGCAGCATAATATTTCTGTGGTAGCGGCGAACAAGGTGGCGGCTTCATCCAAGTTCGAAAACTATAAGGAGTTGAAACATACCGCTCGCAGGCGTCAGGTGAAATTCTTATTCGAGACCAATGTAGGTGCCGGATTGCCTATTATTAATACAATTAACGATTTGATAAATAGCGGCGACAGGATACTGAAAATAGAAGCGGTATTGAGCGGTACACTGAACTATATATTTAATAAAATTAGTGCGGAGATTCCTTTTAGCGAGACTATACGGATGGCGAAGGAAGAAGGATATTCCGAACCGGATCCACGTATTGATTTGAGTGGAAAAGACGTCATCCGCAAGTTAGTGATCCTGGCCCGGGAAGCAGGGTATGAGTTGGAACAAGAGGATGTGGAAGCACATTTGTTTATTCCGAAAGAATTTTTCCAAGGTACTTTAGAAGATTTTTGGAAGAAACTTCCCTCCTTGGATGCTGACTTCGAGGCTCGCCGCCAGATATTGGAGAAAGAAAACAAACGCTGGCGTTTTGTAGCCCGTCTGGATGAAGGAAAAGCTTCCGTATCGTTATGCGAAGTGGGTAACAAACACCCGTTCTATGGTTTGGAGGGCAGTAACAATATCATTTTGCTTACTACCGAGCGATATAAAGAGTATCCGATGATGATTCAGGGTTACGGTGCCGGAGCCAGTGTGACGGCAGCAGGGGTTTTCGCTGATATTATGAGTATTGCAAACATTTAATAAACTCTTTTTCGTTTTCAATTTTCTACTTTCAATTAAACAAAGATGAAGCATATCATTATTTTAGGAGATGGCATGGCCGACTGGCCGGTAGAATCGTTAGGAGGCAAGACGTTGTTGCAATATGCACATACTCCTTATATGGATTTGTTGGCGCGGAAAGGACGTACCGGACGATTGCTGACGGTTGCCGAAGGATTTCATCCCGGCAGCGAGGTGGCTAACATGTCGGTAGTGGGCTATAATCTTCCGAAAGTGTACGAAGGACGAGGTCCCTTGGAAGCTGCCAGTATAGGAATTGACCTGAAACCGGGCGAGATAGCCATGCGGTGTAACCTGATTTGTATTGAGAACGAACTGATAAAAAATCATTCCGCAGGGCATATTACTACGGAAGAAGCCGATGTATTGATTCGTTATTTGCAAGAGAAGTTAGGTAACGAACGGGTACATTTCCATACCGGTGTGCAATATCGCCATTTGCTGGTGATAAAAGGAGGAAGCAAACTGTTGGATTGTACTCCTCCGCATGATGTGCCGTTAAAACCTTTCCGTCCGTTGATGGTGCGGCCTCTTGCTTGCGAGGCACAAGAAACGGCGGATTTGATTAATAGTTTAATCTGGAAATCGCAGGAGCTTTTGCGCAATCATCCCGTTAATCTGAAGCGTATGGCCGAGGGGAAAGATCCGGCAAACAGCATCTGGCCTTGGTCGCCAGGCTATCGTCCGCAAATGGAGCCCCTTTCGGCTACTTATCCTTCCATTCGTAAGGGAAGTGTTATTTCGGCAGTCGATTTGATAAAAGGGATCGGTTATTATGCCGGACTTCGCAATATAGATGTGGAAGGAGCCACCGGACTTTATAATACGAATTATGAAGGAAAAGTGGCGGCGGCTCTGAATGCGTTGAAGGAGGAAGACTTCGTTTATTTGCATATTGAAGCCAGTGATGAGGCGGGACACGAGGGAGACATTCCGCTGAAATTGCAAACTATCGAGAATTTGGACAGCAAGGTTGTTGGTCCCGTTTATGAAGCGATTAAGGGGTGGGACGAACCTGTGTCTATTGCAGTGTTGCCTGATCATCCTACGCCCTGCCAACTTCGTACCCATACGGCGGAACCAGTGCCTTTCCTTATTTATTATCCCGGCATAGAGGCGGATACAGTACAGACGTTCGATGAGGTAGCTTGTGTGGAAGGAAGTTATGGCTTGCTGAAAGAGGATGAATTTATGAACGAATTTATGAAACATTAGATATGAACTATTACAGTACAAACAAACAAACGCCCGCTACCGGTTTGCATGAAGCAGTGGTAAAGGGATTGGCTCCGGATAAAGGACTTTATATGCCGGAAGTGATTAAGCAATTGCCTCGGGAGTTCTTTGAGCATCTGGAAGAACTCTCTTTTCAGGAGATAGCGTATAAGGTAGCCGATGCATTTTTCGGAGAAGATGTCCCCGCTGAAACTTTGAGACGGATTGTGTATGATACATTGAGTTTTGATGTGCCGGCGGTAAAGGTAAAAGAGAATATCTATTCGTTGGAACTCTTCCATGGACCGACATTAGCTTTCAAAGATGTGGGAGCCCGCTTTATGGCCCGTCTGCTCGGTTATTTCATCAAACAAGAAGGTAAGCGCCGGGTGAATGTGCTGGTCGCTACGTCGGGTGATACGGGCAGTGCGGTAGCAAACGGTTTTCTTGGAGTGGAAGGTATTCATGTCTATGTACTTTATCCCAAGGGAAAGGTCAGCGAGATACAGGAAAAGCAATTTACAACGTTAGGACGGAATATCACGGCGCTGGAAGTGGATGGAGTGTTTGACGACTGTCAGGCGTTGGTAAAGAGTGCTTTTATGGACGAGGAGTTGAACACACATATGAAACTGACTTCGGCCAACTCTATTAATGTAGCCCGTTTCCTTCCTCAGGCGTTCTATTATTTTTATGCTTATGCACAGATGAAGAAACTGGGTAAGGCAGATAATCTGGTGATTTGTGTACCAAGCGGAAATTTCGGTAACATTACAGCCGGATTGTTTGGAAAACGGATGGGATTGCCTGTGAAACGATTTATTGCGGCGAACAATCGGAATGATATTTTTTACCAATACTTACAGACCGGTATTTACGCTCCGAAAGCTTCTGTCGCTACCATTGCCAATGCAATGGATGTGGGTGATCCGAGTAACTTTGCCCGGATTTTCGATTTATATAAAGGGTCGCATGCGGCTGTAAAAGAAGAAATTTCCGGAGCAACATACAATGATGAACAGATACGTGAAACGGTTCGTACCGTTTATAATGAAACCGGTTATCTGCTCGATCCTCATGGCGCTTGCGGTTATCGTGCGTTGGAAGAGGAATTGTGTCCCGGTGAAACCGGCGTGTTCCTGGAAACAGCTCATCCGGCTAAGTTCCGCGATACGGTAGAAAACATTATAGGCGATTCTATAGAGATACCTGCCAAGTTACAGGCCTTTATGGAGGGTACGAAGCAAAGTATTCCCATTAGTAAAGATTTCGAGTCTTTCAAGGCTTTTTTAATGAAAGAGTAAGTTGCTGAAGTTTTACAAACGGCAACTTTCAGGAAAAACAGGAGTTATCGTAATTTAAAGGAATTAAAGTTGAGTGTCTTTTAAAAAGGGTGATCACTTTAATTCCTTTCAGTTTTTATCTATTGCATTCTTTTTGATTTACTTGCCTTTTTATACCTTATTATTATTTTAACAATATTCTTATTTCCCTTCTCAAAAACTCTTCAAACCAGTATGCAGGAATATTATTGCATTTTCTATTCAAATTCCGAATAGAAGAAAATAAGAAGATAAAAGAAGTAAATAAAAAAGAAGAATTTTTATATCATTCAGCATTTAAAACTTTATCTTTACACCGTAAAACGTTTATCATAATGGATGTAGAAACATTTGTTCGGTTTACGCAAGGCGAGGAGAGAGCATTTGAGACGCTGTTTAAGCAATACAGCGCTTACATGCTTGTCTTTGCACGTCGTTTTGTACCGGAGGAATATGTTTCGGATATAGTACAAGATATTTTTATGCAAGTATGGAATCGTCGTGCCGAGTTCGCAGATGCCGGTTCTGTGAAATCTTATCTTTTTACTTCGGTTAAGAACCAATGTCTGAATGTACTTCGTCAGGAAGATGTTAAGGCGCGTTACCTACAATCGCTGACCAAAGAAGATTTTGAAGACCATATGTTGGATGTGGAAGTATATATCTTATTGTATAAAGCTATTTCCGAATTACCTTCTAATTACCGTACGGCTATAGAAATGTCGTTGAATGGCAGTCATTTGGAGGAAATTGCGAGGGCAATGGGTACATCCATAGATGCGGTAAAAGCCTATAAGAAGCGGGGTAAGGAGTTGCTGCGCAAAAAATTAGGTGCTGTATACGGAGTGGTGTTGGCCGAAGTTATTCTGAGCTTTATACATTAATGTCTGTTGTTAGTTTACTATCTTTCTTCCAGAGAAAAATCTTCTCTTTATTCATCCTTTCTATTTTATAAGATGAAATTTATATGGAAGTTTCTTTCGTCCCGATATTCATACTTCTGGAATTTCCCGACTTTAAGCCGAAGTGTAAATCTAATATCTTCTATAAATGTTTTCCTTTTGCTACACTTTACAATTAATTATGAAGTTTCGGAAATAATTAGGTGAATTTGATTATTGTAAGAATGGGTCTACATACATAGGGCATGGTTTGATTATAATAGTATATAAAAATAAACATTCTTATTCTATATGAAAAGTTTTTTTGCTTTTTGCGACACTTTTCTCAAAGAAGTGTGTCTTATAGTAAAAAGAACTTTAAATATGGAAACATATGATAAGAAAGAAATAGCCTCTTTGATTGTAAAATATCTGCAAGGCGAATTGTCGGAAGAGGAAATTCAACAATTGGAAGTTTGGCGGAAAGAATCAGTACGGCATGAAGCTGACTTTCAGAAATATCTTTCCACTGATTTTTATGCAACGATGAAAACTTTGTATACTCCCGGTGAGGAAGATAAGCTTTATATGAAACTGCGCAAGAAGCTGATTCAAAGGAGAGTAAAAAGGTATCGGGGGGGGGTAATATGGAGCTCTGCAGCAATCTTGTTGCTATTGTTTGCATGGGGAGCCATGCGTTATATTTCCTCTTATGAATCTTCGGAAGAGGCTTGGCAACCGGAAGAATGTATTGAACAAATAGAACCCGGAAGTCAGCGTGCGGTGTTGTATTTGGCCGACGGGCAAAAGCAAAACCTTCCACCTTCCGCCAGAAAAATCCGTGTAAACGGTTTGCCGAAATTGGTGGTGACCGATGGCATGGAGTTGGTTTTTCCGGAAGCACAACCTGAGGATGAACCGGTAGAGGGAATGAACCGTATAGAAGTGCCCAGAGGCGGAGAATACCAATTGATTTTAAGTGATAAAACACGCATTTATTTGAACTCAGAGTCAGAGTTACAATTTCCTTCTGTATTTAGAACCCAATTGCGGGAAGTGGCTTTCCGTGGAGAAGCTTATTTTAAAGTTGCTCGTACCGGCGATTGCCAACCTTTTGTCATTAACACAGCAATGGGTAAAGTCGAAGTGTTGGGCACGGCATTTAATCTTCGTTGTTATGATGCATCAGGCATATTGCAACTGACTCTTGAAGAAGGGAGTGTCCGTTTTACTACTCCCGATAGTAAACAAAGTAAAGAATTACATTCCGGTGAACAACTTGTCTATTCGGTGCGGAAGGATTCCCTGTCACTCCGTAGTGTGCCTACTTGCCTGTACACTTCATGGAAAGATGGTGTCTATAGTCTGGAACAAACCCCGTTAGGGCAAATCATGGAAGATTTATCCCGTTGGTATGATGTGCCGATAGTGTACGAATCGGAAGATTTAAAACATATCACCTTTACCGGAGAGATTAAACGTTACAAGAATTTTAGGGAAGTGATGCAAATATTCGAGCTGACGAAACGCATCCGTTTTCGAATGAAAGGGAATAACATCCATATATTGAGAGAGTAAAAACTGTATTATTAATTTAGCTTTATTAAGAGATGAAGAAAATGCAAAAAGCGCATTGTTCAATCAGTGGATTGCACGATGTTCGTAAAAGACTGCTCATTTTCATGACTCTTTGCTTCTTTGTAGGACATACATGCTTGTATGCACAAGAGGGTAAAAGAGTGACTTTGCAGTTGAATGATGCGAAATTGGAGCAGGTATTGTCTGCTATTAAAGAGCAGACCGGATTAAAGTTCGTTTACAGTGATGAAGATGTGCAATCGGTAGACGGCATATCCTTGTCCGTAAGAAATGTAACGGCCAAAGAGGCCATAGACCGGTGTTTGAGAGGAACTCCCTTAACCGCATCGGTTCGTGACAATACCATCGTGATTTCCGCTGTGGTAAGTAAAGGAGGCAAAGTGACCGGTACTGTTTTGGATGCGGAAAATCTTCCTATGGTCGGGGTGAATGTGGCGGTAATGAAAGGTAAGCAAATGTTGACCGGCGTGACGACCGATATCGATGGACACTTCGAGATAGAAGTCCCGAGAGGAACGCAATTGAAGTTCTCCTTTGTCGGCTATAAGGAATTGGTGATGAATCCTTTGTTAGGAAAACCTATGGCCGTACGTATGCAGGAGGATACCAGTACGATGGAAGAGGTGGTTGTCAACGGATTCTTTACTCGTTCGAAACAAACCTTCACAGGTGCGGCAAAAACCTATACCGGAGAACAAATTTTGAGTATTTCGCCAACCAACTTGTTCCAAGCATTGGCAACTTTGGATCCGGGTATGACCATTACCCAGAACAATGCGATGGGATCCAATCCTAACTCAGTGCCTGAGTTGGTGATTCGTAGTACTACATCGTTGTCTACCAATGAAAGTGAAACTGGATTAAACACTCCGTTGATTGTAATTGATGGGGTCGAACGTTCCTTAACGGATTTATATGATATCGACATGCAAGATATTGAACGTATAGATGTGTTGAAAGATGCTTCCGCTACCGCTCTTTACGGTGAGAATGCCGCAAATGGTGTCATTATTATCGAACGTAAGCGGGTCAGCCAGTCTCCGGTGCGTATCCGTTATACGTTTACTCCCGAACTTAGCTTTGCCGACTTGAGCAGCTATGATTTGTGTAATGCCGCGCAGAAGCTGGAACTGGAACGGATGGCAGGTTTGTATAATACTACCGATGGTTCTTTAGACCAAAGCTATTACGACAAGTTGGCGTTGGTGAACAGCGGTGTAGATATAGACTGGATTTCGAAACCGGTAAGAAACAGTTTCTCGCACAGTCATTCTCTTTCTATTTCAGGGCGTGGCTCCGGTTTGGATTACAATATTACTGGAAACTTTTCGAATACGGCTGGTGTAATGAAGGGGGATGCCCGCAACCGTTATGGATTGAATGTGTACCTTTCTTATCGTGCCGTTGATAAATTGATACTTACTTTACGCGCTTCGCATGAGCAGTTGAACGTAAAAAATTCTAAATACGGCGATTTTTCTTCTTATTTGGAAGCTAATCCGTATGATTCGCCTTACGATGAAATGGGTAATCTGCGCTCCCAGCTTTCTTATGAAGCCAACAATCCGTTGTATGAAGCTTCACTCAGTAGTTTTAATAAATCGGATACGCGTAAACAAACCATTTCGTTGGATGCCCGCTACAACTTCAAACCGAATTTGTATGTAACGGCTCAGGGGTCTTATCTGACATCTCGTGAAACTTCCGATGTGTTTGTGTCTCCGCTTTCCAATACATTTGCCTCTGTAACGAATTTGGATCAAAAAGGAAAATATCAGTTAGGCAACCTAGGAGAGGATTCCTGGTCTGCCAAAATTGTAGGAAACTGGATCCACAGTTTTGATAAGGAAGGTACTATGTTTACCTTGAATGTGGGTGGGGAAATCAAACATTCTGATGCTTATACAAGATATTTAAGTGCAACCGGTTTCTTGTCGGATAGTCTGTCGGATATTGCTTATGCGGTAGGATATACAGGAGCTACCGTTCCGGGTGGCAGCGAGGACATTTCGGCCAGTGTGGGCGCTTTTGCTGCGGCAAACTTTATCTGGAAAAATAAATATATAATAGATGGTTCTTATCGTATGTCCGGTTCTTCTAAATTTGGCAAGGATAACCGATATGCTCCGTTCTGGTCGGTAGGTTTGGGATATAATATTCATAATGAGGATTTTATTAAAAAGTTGGGGTGGGTGAATACCTTGCGTTTACGTGGCAGTTACGGTTACACGGGTAGTGTGAAGTTTGATGCTTATCAGGCTGTTTCCACTTATCATTATTCTTCCAGCTATTTGCATTATAGTGGTGTAGGAGCGATTCCTTACACTATGGCGAATCCGGATTTGACGTGGCAGACTACTAAGAAATTGAATGTAGGTATTACTTCATCTTTCTTTAACGACCGTTTGAATGTGAATTTCGACTATTATAATGAAGTAACGGATGATATGTTGATTGATGTATCGTTACCTCCCTCTTCGGGAGCCACTACGGTGAAAAATAATTATGGTTCGCAGGAAAGCAACGGTATTGAGTTCTCATTGTGGGGAAAGATTATTAAAAGCCGCAATTGGGAATGGAACCTTTCTGTAAATGGTTTGCATTCCAAAACTACCATCAAGAATATTTCGGAAGCTTTGAAACGACAGAATGAACAGAATGCCGCAAACAACGAAACGGTAGCGCCCTTGTTACAGTATCGTGAGGGAGAATCTCCCACAGCCATTTATGCCGTTCGCTCGGCAGGTATTGATCCGGCTTCGGGAGAAGAAATCTATATCAAGAAAAACGGAACTTATACCTATGCGTATAATGTAGAAGATATGATGAATGTAGGAGACAAAAATCCATGGATGCAAGGAAGTTTTTCTTCATATTTGGTTTATAAGCAGTTCTCTCTGAACCTGAACTTCTCTTATCGTTTTGGCGGAGACCTGTATAACAGTACCCGTATGGCAAAGATTGAAAATATTGATCCGCAGAAGAATGTGGATATACGTGCATTTACTGAACGTTGGCATCAGGCAGGCGATGTGGTGCCTTATTTAAATATCTCGGCAACAGGAGGAAAAACTTATATCTATTCTGACCGCTTTGTGGAGAAAGATAATGAGTTGTGGCTCTCTAATATGAATTTACAATATAATGTACCGGATGATTATGTGAAGAAGTTCGGTTTGCAGAAATTGTATGTAGGAGTCGGCATGGAGGATTTGTTTCGTTTGACCACTGCCAAGTATGAACGGGGAACTTCCTATCCCTATAGCCGGAATGTGAATTTTTCACTTAGTGTAACCTTTTAATGGAGATGATGTTTATGAAAGGATTAAGTATAATGATCGGATGTATCGCGTTAGCATTGTCGGTCACTTCGTGTGATAGCTTTTTGGAGGTGCGTCCGAAAGCGGAGAAAGTAGAGGAAGATTTGTTCTCGAATGCACAAGGTTTCGAGGATGCCATATATGGTGTATATGGTTCTATGCAGCAATCTTCTTTATATGGACGGGATTTGATGTGGGGAGTGTCGGAAGTACTGGCCCAGAATTTATCTTGTGGTTCGGTCATGATGAAAGCTTTAGCCAAATATGACTATTCGGGCAATGACGATTTAAGAAATTATTTGTCGGCTATATGGACAACAGCGTATGCAACCATAGGTTATGCAAATAATGTGCTGAAGAATTTGGAGGGACATTCTACAAAGTCACTGCCGTTATACAATTATTATAAAGGAGAGATGTTGGCTGTACGGGCTATGTTGCATTTTGATATGTTACGTTTGTTTGCTCCTATCAGTACGGAGTCTACCGGCATTCCTTATGTCACCTCTTATTCTTATTCGGTGAAATCGTTCCGTAAAGTGGGAGAAGTATATAGTTTAATTCTAGAGGATTTGTTGGAAGCTGAAAGCTTGTTGGCTTTTGAAGAAGATAAAATAGCTTATCCCCACAATAATACTTATTATAATGCTTTTGAGAATTATAGGGAAACACATTGTAATTTGTATGCTGTGCGTGCGTTGTTGGCAAGAGTTTATTGGATGAAAGGGGACATGACCAATGCGGCGAAATATGCAGAGAATGTAATTAATAGTAAAAAATTCCCTTTGGTAGATCAAACGGAAGTGAAGGATTATTTGACAGGAGTGTTGTCTCCGAAAGAAACTATTTTCGGGCTTTATTCAAATACCACCTCTGCTACAGCTATTAGCTATTTGTATAATTTCCAATCTTTCTATTCATATGATCCCTATTATGACGGAAGCGGTATGAATCATTTATTGCCTTATACCACCTTGTATGAATTGGATGTCAATGCTACGACTCAAGATTTAAGAAGATCTCATTTTGAACCCCATACAGGATATGCAAGATTTTTAAAATTAGTGGATTATTATACGGCGAAAGATGAAAGTCGACCAATAAAAGGATTGATACCGGGTATAACATTGATACATACTTCAGAAATGTATCTGATAGCTGCTGAAGCTTTGTTGGAAGCAGACTATGATAAGGCATTAGAGTATTTTGATACGGAAATTGCATCCCGAGGGCTGACTCCTTTGTCTGTACGAGGGGTACCTCTGACAAAGGAAATCATTTATAACGAATATCATAAAGAGCTATTCGGAGAAGGGCAGGTATGGTTTAATATGAAACGCTTGAACAAGGATATCATCTCTAATCTCGAATCGAGAGTTATTCCGGCAAGTAATAGTATATATGTCGTTCCTATTCCGGAAGAAGAATATGAATATAGAGATGAATAAGTGTGCAACTTTTAATGACTAGAAATTATGAAACGATGTAAATTTTGGGGAGGAGCAGTGTTGTTAGGGCTTCTGATGGCTTGTACGGATGAAGATTATAAACTATATGATACCGCTCAAAAAGACTCAGTGTTTTTTGAATATATAGATGAGAATGAGGAAGAAGCCGTTTCTGTGGAATACGCTTTCAATTTCGATGTGGCTACAATCCATACCATAGAAATTCCTGTTAAACTGATGGGTATGCCGGTGGATCATGACCGGACAATTTCCTTGATAGCGGTAAAAGATTCGACAGATATGGTAGAAGGAGTGCATTATACGGTAGATGATGCCGTTATTTCTGCAAACGAAGTCGGAACTGTATTGAAAGTGAATTTGTTGCGCGAAAACGATCCGAAGTTACAGGAAAAGGCTTTTACACTTTTGCTGGAAATTGTGGAAAATGAGGATTTGAGAGCTGTAGGACAGAAATATTTCAAGATTACTTATTCCGATATACATCCAACCCAGCGTCCCGACTGGTGGTATACATATTTAGGATTGCCTGTATATTCGTATGAGGCAGCTCAGCAGTTCTTTAAATATTTCTACGAACTAGCACCGGTAGCGAATAGAGATGTATATAATGAAATGATTAAGGCATATGGTGATTATTTCGTGAAGGCCGTTTATTCACAGGGACCGTTTGCGATATATACAAATTTCCTATTGAAGTATGTACAAATACCTATGTACAATGATTTAAAAGATAAATTTGAATGGCAAGCTGTGCCGTCTATGTAGATTTTAGGTGGAAAATTGATAAAAGTGAAATTATGAATATGAAAATACATATTATAGCATGCGCATTTCTATTGGCGGGATTTACTGCTTGTATTGATGATGAGAGTTGTTTGGGAGGCAAAGCTATACCAGAGCTAACAATTGCCGGTAATGCGGAGGAAATGCAAGTATTGAATTTTAATTTGGGAACAGATTGTGTGATTCGACCGAATATTTCTTATAAAGGAGGTACGGAAGAGAATCTGACTTATACATGGAGTATCGGTACGTACACGAACGGAACAAAAGGAGTACTGGAAGTGGTTAGTCATGAGAGAGACCTGACCTATTTCTTTACGCAAGGAGGCAGCTATTATGCCCATTTAAATGTAACAGATGGGGTTGTGGGTTATGCAATGGATTATCAGGTCAACATTAACCGTACGTTTGAAGAAGGATATGTTTTGATTTCCAAGGATGAGGCGGGCAATGGAAATATGGCTTTTATAAAAGTAATGACTCCGGAGGAAATTGAAGAAGGAGTAGACCAAATCTATATGGAACATTGTTTGGAACAGATGAATGAAGGTGTTTCGGAAAGAGGGTTAGTAGATGTAAAAATAGGAGATGTAACAGTTGGAGCATGGCCTAATACAAGTGTGGTTACAAGGCTTATGGTTTCTGTGGGAAATAAATGTTATTTCATAGACCTGAATACATTTACCATTATCTCGGAAATTGATTATACAACTGTTTTCCCCGGTTTCAAAGCTACTGACTTTTTGTATAGTGATGCTCTTTATTATCCTTGTGCCTATGATCGCGAAATGGGAAAGTTTGTTCATTTGGATTTGCAGTATATGTTTGGATATGAGTATAGTTATTTTAAAAATGTTTCGTTCGATGATTTTTATTTGTGTACGTATGCAGGCTCATATTACTCAACAAAAGTTTTATTCGTGAACTATGATTCGCCGGAAGTTGCGGAGTATAATGCTTATGCCCCGTATTACGGATTATCGACTTATTTCCCATCCACTTTAGATATGTTGGCGGATGAAGAATTGATTTCTACATTTATGGGAGGAAATACACCGGATTATCCCAATATTACTCCCTTATATATATTGACTCGTTCGAAAATAAATCGGAATAAGGTTTCGTTGTATTCGATGACTTCCGGTTCGTATGTCGCGCCGGAGAATTTCTCTACGCAGGAATGTGAATTGACGGATGATATGGTTCTTCCTGTTCAGGGAACTCCTTTTGTAGCTTCGCCGGTATACAACCGTCACTATTATTATGTAGGGAATAATGTGTATGTAATGCTGATGGAGAATGCGTTTACTTTGGCAAAAAAGGATGAGGTTGCCATCAGTTTTCCGACTAATGAAGAAATTACTTACATGAGTGTGAATATCGATACCGAGGAGTTATATGTGGCTACTTACGATACTACCACAAAACGTGGCAATTTCTACATTTATGATACGGCGGATGTGAGAGCTGATAATCAAACTTCTCCTGCACCGAAAAAAGCGTATAGGAATTGTGCTGATAGGATTTCATCCATCTTGTATAAACCGAGAGTTTAAAAAACTAATCGATCATGAAAATAAGAAATTTATTCCTGTTGTCAAGTTTGTGTTTGTGCCTCTCTGTAGAGGCACAAACCTTGCATTTGTCAGGTATTCTTGTCGGAGACAATTTTAGGGAAACAAAGTTATATGCTTTTCCTATGGGTGGTACAGGATCGCATAAGATTGCTTCTTTGAATGTAAAAGACTCTCGCTTTGAAGGAGAGGTTCCTATGGCGCCGGACGGATTCTATACGTTGGCGGGAACGAATAATGGAGGACAGTTGGTTGTTCCGTTTTATTTGTCGGAGAAATATGATGGAAAGGAATTGAAATTGAATGTTATAGATGGTTGTCCCCGGATCGATATGGATGCGGACAATCGGGCTTTATCGGCTTTTAATGAGGTTTATTATAAAAAGGGCCGTGAACTTTGGACGAATGGGAAAAACATGAAGCCGGAACAGGTTTTTGCTTTCTTAAAAGGGTATAAGAGTGCCATTGATTCCATTGCGTTGCTTTATCCATGTTCCGTACCGGTAAAGGAGTATTTAGCTTTGTGGGCCTATACCGTTGCATCGGACAATTATAGTAACATTTCGCATATAACTGGACAGAAAAGGGATGATTTATCTTTTACAGCTGCGGATTTATTGGAAGAGCCTTCACGAGTGCTTGATACGCCTATGGCTCTTTATTTCTCCTCAACAGGATTGATTATCATGCAATCTCTTCCCAATGGTAGTCTGAGAGAACGGCTGGCTTATTTAAACGGGCATTATTCGTGTGAACCGATACGTGAAAGAGTGGCGGATGTCCTGTTGACCCATTATATCGGTTCTTTCAATTATGAGGAGAACTATGAAACAGGACTCGCTGAACTGACGTCGATGGTAGAAGAATTAGGTTTATCACCCCGATATATATCTGATTTCAAGGCTCGTAAGGCCTCGGTTAAAGGAACTCCTTTTCCTGTCGATATCCTGCTGACGGATGTAGAAGGCAATAAGGTGGATTTCAGCCGGTATAGGGGTTATTATGTGTATGTGGATTTGTGGGCTTCGTGGTGTGTGCCTTGTTGTCGTGAAGTTCCTTATTTACAGAAACTGGAAAAAGAGCTGAATAACGATCTGGTAAAATTTGTTTCTATTTCTATCGATAGAGGTACTAAAGAGTGGAAGGCTCGGATGGAAGCGTTAAACATGTGTGGTAATCAGTTAATAAACCAAGATAATAAATTGGCAGAAGCTTTAAATGTAGGCAGTATACCTCATTTCCTGATTTATGACAAGGAAGGTAAACTCTTTCAGTATAAAGCGCCTCGCCCAAGTAGTGGTGAGGAATTGAAACAGTTATTGGAGCATCTTCGTTAGGATATGTTCTCTCTCTTATATATGAGTAGCCCCGACGGACAGATGGTGTTCTGCTTTGTCGGGGCTTTTTGTTTTATTTGATGTGTTCCCTGATTTTAGTGAGATAATCTTTCATGCGGGCGGCATCTTTATCGCTGATGATTTGCAGCAACTCGTTCAGTTCCGTACGGATGTTCTCCACCTGTGCGGGCGTTCTGGGGTTGAAGAGGATTTCCTGTAACAGATAGTCGTCTTCGCTCAATACTCCTTTAGCTATAGACATATGACGCTTAAAAGTAGTTCCCGGAGCATCCTGATGTTTCATTACCGCTGCGAAAACAAACGTTGACACGAAAGGGATGGAAAGGGAATAGGCTACCGTTTCGTCATGTTCTTCGAAAGTATATTCGAAGATGTTCAATCCTAACCGTTGATACAGGTCTTTAAAGAAGATCTTGCCCAAATGGTCGCCTTCACTGATAATGATGGCATTTTCGGTGCTCAGTTTGTCGAGGCTGGCAAAGGTAGGACCGAACATAGGGTGAGTGGAGACATAACGGAATCCGCTCTGGTCGTAGAATTCTTTCAGACCGGTCTTGACGGAAGCGATGTCACTGATAATACAATCTTTCGGCAGCATGGGCAACACATTGCGAAAAGCTTCGAGCGTGTATTTTACAGTCGCGGCATTGATGACAAGTTCCGGCTTGAATGCTTTGATTTCTTCGGTTTCCGTAAATCGGTAAGTGTGATACATGAACCGAAGTTGTTTCGGGTTGACATCGAACACTGCCGTTTCGTGCTGAAAACTAAGAACATCGTTAAAGAAGGAGCCCATTTTACCGGCTCCAAGGATTAGTATTCTCATTCTTATTAAATTGATGCGTATTAAGTGGTTATATGCAAATGGAAAGTGTTTTTTTACTTTCCATTTGTTCTATCTTATTTGCTTGATAATTTCCTTTTGTTAGCGAACGGATTATTTGCTGATAATCTCCATTTGTTGACGTACGGATTCTTCATGGATGGCTTCGAATACCTTCTTTATGAATTCTGCGCTCATCCCGCAAAGAGCTCCTTGCGCCCCGCGTTTCTCCAGAATCTCACTATAACGTCCGGTTTGCAGGATGGTCATATCGTGTTCCTTTTTAAAAGTTCCGATTTCACGGGATACACGCATCCGTTTAGCGAGGACTTCAATTAAATCATTATCGCAGTCGTCGATTTGTCGGCGTAATTCTTTCAGGTTCTCGGTGGTTTGTTTTTCTTCACGGATAACCAGCAGGTTCAAAATGTAATCCAGCACATCCGGTGTGATTTGCTGTGAAGCATCACTCCATGCACAGTCCGGATTGCAATGGCTCTCGACAATCAGTCCGTCGAAGCCCAAGTCCATTGCTTGCTGACAGAGTGGAGCTACCAGTTCACGTTTGCCGCCGATGTGACTCGGGTCGCAGAATATCGGTAAGTTCGGGATGCGGCGACGGAGTTCGATAGGGATGTGCCATTGAGGTAGGTTGCGGTATATTTTCTTGTCGTATGAAGAGAACCCGCGGTGGATGGCTGCAATCTTCTTTACTCCGGCATTGTTGATTCTTTCCATAGCTCCTATCCATAATTCCAAATCCGGATTGACGGGATTCTTTACCAAAACGGGGATATTAACGCCTTGCAAGGCGTCTGCTATTTCCTGAACAGCAAAGGGATTGGCCGAGGTACGGGCTCCAATCCAGAGCATATCCATTTCGGCTTCCAGAGCTGCTTCCACATGTTTGGCGGTAGCTACTTCGGTAGTGATGTACATGCCGGTTTCTTTTTTTACGCGTCGCATCCAGGGTAATCCTTCTATTCCGATACCCTCGAAACCTCCTGGTTTAGTGCGGGGCTTCCAAATGCCTGCACGAAATATTTTAATGCCTTTACTTGCCAGTTGCATGGCGGTGGTGACTACTTGTTCTTCAGTCTCGGCGCTACATGGACCTGCTATAAGCAGGGGACGTTTGCTGTCTATTCCCGGTAACAAAATTGATTCTAATTCCATAAGTGTATTTACATTTTGAGTTATTATTCTTTTTTAGGAGGTATTGCTTTGTTTGGAGAAATTACCCTTTCTGCAGACTACCGGATAAAGGAGTTACTGCTTTGTTGGGGAATGGTTCTCTGTTTTTTTCTTTACCTTCTTATTTTCTTTTCATCGGGAGAACTTCTTTTTTCTGCCGATAAGGGAGCTGCTCTATTTTATTACTTCCTTAATTCGCCGTAATGCTTCTGCCAAATTCTCTTCCTTGGCACAGAGAGAGATACGGATATACCGTGCTCCATTACTTCCGAAGATAAATCCCGGTGTGATAAAGACTCTTGCTTCATGAAGCACTTTTTCGGTTAGTTCCTCTACATCCTGGTAACGGTCGGGGATACGTCCCCAAAGGAACATACCCACCTGGTCGGGGTCGAATGTACAGTCGAGTGCTTCCATTATCTGTTCGGCTACGTTCCGGCGGTTACGGTACAGGGTACGGTTCATCTTATCGTGCCATTCATCACTGTTTTGGTAAGCTTGTGCTGCTGCTAATTGCATCGGGCGGAAGGTTCCGGAATCGATATTGCTTTTGATTTTCAGAATCCATTGAACAAACTGAGCATTACTTGCCAGCATACCTACACGCCAGCCCGGCATATTGTGACTCTTACTCATAGAGTTGAACTCGATGCAGCATTCTTTGGCTCCCGGGACACTCAGCAGACTGAGCGGTTTGGAGTTAAGAATAAAGCTATAGGGATTGTCGTTCACAATCACAATGTTATGACGACGGGCAAAATCCACCAATTTCTCATAAAGTTCCATTGTAGCATTAGCTCCTGTGGGCATGTTGGGATAATTCGTCCACATCAGCTTCACACGGGATAAGTCCATTTTTTCCAGTTCTTCAAAATCAGGTTGCCAGTTGTTTTCCGGCTTAAGGTTGTAAGTTACGATTTCACTTCCCAGAATTTTATTCAAAGAGGTGTAAGTCGGATATCCCGGGTTGGGAACCAAAACCTGTTCGCCCGGATTGACTAAAGCCAGCGTGACGTGAAGAATCCCTTCTTTAGAACCGATTAAGGGCTGTATTTCGGTCGCAGGGTCCAAATCTACATTATAGAAACGTTTGTACCAATCGGCCATTGCCTTTCGCAGTTCGGGAATACCCATTGTTGGCTGATAACCGTGCGCATCTGCTTTGCGCGCATTTTCACACAGAGTGTTAACGGTTTCTTCCGAAGGAGGCATATCGGGACTTCCAATTCCCAGACTGATGACATTTTTTCCTTCTGCATTCATTTGTGCTACTTCTTTCAACTTGCGTGAGAAGTAGTATTCGCTGACATGTCCTAAACGGTCAGCCGGACTTATCTTAAATGTGTGACTTTCCTTCTGCATATTCTCCTAAAATTTTAAGTTCGCGGGTTAAGGGTGTGATGGCGTCAATCGATTGGTGATAGCGCAGGTAATTATTGAATGTAACATCTACATAAAACATGTATTCCCATTCGCGACCAATGATTGGCAAAGATTGTATTTTGGTTAAATTGATTTTATAAAATGAAAAGATGGAAAGCACTTGCGACAGACTTCCTTCGCTGTGCGGGAGGGAGAAAACGATGGTAGCTTTATTCACCTTATCCAGACTTCGCAGTTCATCGGCTCTCCAAGGGTCGGATACCACGAGGAAACGGGTGAAATTGTGCTTATTGGTTTCTATACCTTCTTCCAACACCTTCATTTCGTAGAGCGGAGCGGCAAATTTGGAACAGATGGCAGCATGGCCTTTTAAATTATCCCGTTTGATGATTTCCGCGCTTCCGGCCGTATCCTCAGCTTCTACGATCTTTACCTTGGGATGTTGTTGGAGGAATTCCCGACATTGGGCCAAGGCTACGGGGTGCGAATTGATTTCTACAATATCGTCCCATCCTTCATCGGGAAGGCACAACAGACTATGGGATATACGCATCTTATGCTCGCCGACAATAGTGGTGGGATTCTCGCGTACCAAATCATAGTTGTGAAGCAGACTTCCGGCAATGGTATTTTCTATGGCTAACATACCAATAACGGCGCTATCATGTTTCATGTAATCGAAAATCTCTTCGAAATTCGAACAACAAATCAGCTCGATTTCTTCGTTCTCGAAATACTGATGGGCCGCCATATCATGGTATGACCCTTTGACTCCTTGTATGGCTATTTTTTTCATTTCGCTATATAAATAAAAAGTCCCGCCTCAGGGAAGCGGGACTTGGTTGTTATTTAAAAATTGTCGTATTTACAATCACTACTTTACACACACGAACTCCCGCTTCACTTTGCTGCTAAAGTAAAAGTAAAAAAAGAAGTAAAAGTATGTATGATAAAGAGCTTTCATTGCTTATTTGTTAATTATACATCGGCAAAAGTAATACTTTTCTTTTAATCGCCAACAAAAAGAAACACTTTTTTTTCTGTGAACTTGCATTTTTTTGTTTTTATCCTTGTGTGGGTTACTTGTTTTGTCCTTCCGTAGGGCTTGTTTTTTGAGCAACTCTTGCAGCCATAATGACACTTGTAGGGTATCGTGTTGCACATTTGCCCGTACAATTGCCCGTCGGCAATTGTACGGGAATTTATACATTTTTTTAGAAGCCTATCCTAAAGGGTTGTTGATCTTATACGGGTTGGTGTAATTTCGGAACTCACCGCTTATTTGTTGTTCCTTTTCCGGATTTAGTTCCAGAGACTTTTTCAGGTCTTCGGCAGAACCTTCCTTGTCGCCCATCAGTAATTTGAGGTGTCCTCTGTGGTGATAGAGTTGTGAGGATTCCGGATTGATTTCGATGGCTTCATTCAGTTTTTCCATAGCCTGTTCCCATTTCTTTTCTTCGCTCAATATTTGTATAATGCTCAGGTAAGCTTTTTCATTAAACGGATTGATGTCGGTCGCTTTATTAAAATATTCTTCTGCTTTCAGGGTATCGCCTTTCATATAATTCACTTCGCCGAGCATTAATAGAGATTGCTCGTCATCCGGAGCCAGTTGGAACATTCTTTCGGCATCTTCTGAGGCATTCTCTATCTGCTGCATTTTCAGCAAAATGGTTGCGCGCATCAGGTAAGCTTCATAATAGTCTTCTTTCAGGGAGATCGCAATGGTTAATTCGGCAATAGCCTGAATCTCATCATGTATGCCATGATAAGCTTTTGCAAGCAAATAATGTATTTGAGGATGTTCCGGCTCTATCTGTGCGCCGCGTTGTATCACGCCGAGCATTCCTTTATAGTCTTCCTGCATGAAAAAAAGATTACCGAGCATTATATAATTGTCGATGTTTTGCGGTTCTTTTTCCAATGTCTCTCCCAGCAATTTGCAAGCGTCCTCTATTTGGTTCAGTTGTACGTAAGCGCTTACCAGATAACCGCGCGTTTCGGCATCATCTTTAATTGACAGCGCTTCTTCCATGCATTTTACGGCGTAAGGGAACTTGCCGATGCGTAGTGCGCGAATCCCGTCATACTTTAAAATATCGAAGTGCTTTTCTTCTGCCTGTGCTTGCTTTTCTTCCGGATTATCGATTGTTTCTCCGGTAAACAGTTTTTTGATAAAATGTATCATATAAGTCAGTTTTAATAAAGTTACAGAATTAAATTTTAGCTATCATACCGTCTTTCAGGGTGAGAAGTTCTTCCCGTAATAATGCTTCCAGAACAAGATCCAGTTTATTTCGGTCGGCATTCAGAGAATTGAAGATATCGGCAGGATGATAAGTTCCATCCGATAGTAACTCCATGATTTGCCGGCTCAATTCTTGGAATTCTCCTTGTTTGATTCCCGATGAATGCTTTGAAAGGCAGACATCGCATCGCAGGCAGTTGTGCTCGTTTTTTTCTCCGAAATAATAAAGCAGCATACGACTCCGGCAATGATTATCGGATGTGGCGTAATCAATCATGGCTTTGATGCGCGCTTTATAACTCTTCTTTCTTTCTTCGTATACCGATGGGGGAATAACCACTTTTTCGCAATCTATCCGTTTCTGCGTATAAGTGATATAAGGTGTTTTCTTTCGGGGAATATAGTGCAGGATACGCCGTTGTGTCAAATTCTTCAAGCATTCGTAAATCTGTTGTGGAGTGAATCCGGTTTGTCGTGCCAGAAGCGCTTCCTCTATATATACGTAGTCGCTGAATACGCCGCCGTAGCATCGCAACACGGTTTGTATAATCAGTTCCGTTTGCTTGTTCTGTTCTTTGAGGCGGTATAATTCATCGCGCCGTAAGGTAAACATAAGGCGGGAAGAATTTTCCTGTTCATCGGTATATTCAATGTACCCCGACCGGGAAAGAATGCGCAGCGCGCTGTCGGTTTGTACGGGGAAATGCTTAAAACGGCGGCAGAAATCATCCAAGTTGAATTCATAGGTACAACCCTGTCCGTCACCCATGGCCATTTGGTAGTAGTAATTCAATTGTTCGTAGACTTGGCGGATAAAGCCTTTATCGGGAAACGTATCGGGTATTCGTCGTGCCAGTTGCACTTTATCACGAGGAGAAAACAACAACACGGCATAGGCGGCAAGTCCGTCTCGTCCTGCCCGTCCTGCCTCTTGGAAATAGGCTTCCGGCGAATCCGGCATATCCATGTGGATGACTAACCTTACATCGGGCTTGTCGATACCCATGCCGAAAGCGTTTGTAGCTACCATCACCCTTGATATTCCGCTTTGCCAGTTTTTTTGCCGGGCATCCTTTTCTGCATTGCTCAATCCGGCATGGTAATTCTCGGCGCTGATATGGTGATGTAAAAGGAACAAGGCAATTTCTTTGGTTGCCTTGCGGTTACGTGTGTAGACAATAGCCGAGCCCGGCATACTGTTCAATATATGGATAAGTTCTTCTTCTTTGTTTTCGGTCCGACGAACCACATAGGAGAGATTCTTTCGTTCGAAGCTCATTCGGAAGACATTCTCTTCTTTGAACTCCAGTCGTTGCTGGATATCTCTCACTACATCAGGCGTAGCGGTAGCTGTCAGTGCCAGAACCGGAACTCCCGGCAGTAACCGGCGTACTTCGGCAACATTCAGGTAAGCCGGACGAAAATCGTATCCCCATTGTGAGATACAATGCGATTCGTCAACCGTAATCATGCTGACGTGCATCTTGCGCAGTTTTATCCGGAATATTTCCGTTCCCAAGCGTTCGGGAGAGATATAAAGAAATTTATAGTCGCCGAAGATGCAGTTTTCCAATGCGACGATGATTTCCTCACGCGTCATGCCCGAATAAATGGCAATTGCTTTAATGCCGCGTGAACGGAGATTGGCAACCTGGTCTTTCATCAGGGCGATAAGAGGAGTAACTACCAAGCATAACCCCTCTTGTGCAAGCGCCGGAACCTGAAAGGTAATAGACTTCCCTCCACCGGTAGGCATAAGCCCCAGTGTGTCCTTACCTTGACCGATACTGTTTATGATGTCTTCCTGTATGCCGCGGAAAGCATCGTATCCCCAATATTGCTTGAGTATGTCGTGATATGTGGCCATACGGCTTACCTATTCGCTTGGCTTGATATCTTCAATCTGCAACTGTACTTCACCCCGCTTATGGGTGTTTTCTTCTATGGTGTAACAAATGTCGAACGAGCGTTTTGTCTTGATATAGCGGGCTTGCGAACTTTGTCCGAAAGCAATTCCGTTCATTACGTTGTTCGATTTATTATCTACTAATTCCAGTTTAATATGTTCCTGTTCCCGGCCTACCACTTTACTGGTTCCGTAATCATACACATGGTAAGTACTGAATATGGGTTTATGGTTGTCCGGTCCGAAAGGATTGAATTTCTTCAAATCGGTAAAGAATTTCGGTGTAATATCCTTGAAATCGAGGACGGCGTCAATATTTATAATGGCGCATGTTTGGTCGGGTAAGATATGTTCGGAAACAAATTGCTCGAAGCGGCGTGTAAACTCGGGTACGTTTTCCACCTTCATGGAAAGGCCTGCCGCATAGGTATGTCCTCCGAAGTTTTCCAGCAGGTCGCGGCAATGTTCTATTGCCTTGTATACATCGAATCCGGAAACCGAACGGGCGGAACCGGTTGCCATGTCATTGGTACGGGTAAGTACCACAGCCGGCCGGTAATAAATCTCCGTCAGGCGGGAAGCCACAATGCCGATTACTCCTTTATGCCAGTCCTCGTTAAATAACACAATAGAGCGTCTGTCAGCCAATCCCTCCAGTTTGTCGACAATATGATTGGCTTCTTCGGTCATGCTTTTATCGAGGTCTTTGCGGGTTTCATTGTATTGGTTTATCTGATTGCTTTTTTCCAGAGCAATGGAAAAGTCTTTTTCTATTAATAAATCTACCGCTTCTTTTCCGTTTTGGATGCGTCCCGAAGCATTGATACGCGGCCCTATTTTGAATACGATATCGCTGACGGTAATATCTTTTTCTGCCAGACCGCATACGTCGATGATGGCTTTCAGTCCTACACTGGGGTTTGAGTTAAGTTGTTTGAGCCCATGATACGTCAGTACCCGGTTTTCCCCCATAATCGGTACGATGTCCGAAGCAATGCTGACCGCTACCAAATCGAGCAGAGGAGTGAGTTGACTGAATTCAATACCATTATTTTGAGCAAAAGCCTGCATGAATTTGAAACCTACGCCACATCCTGATAAATGAGGGTAAGGATAGGTGGAATCTTCTCGTTTGGCATTCAATATGGCCACGGCAGGAGGCAACACTTCATCGGGTACATGATGGTCGCAGATGATAAAGTCGATACCTTTTTCCTTGGCATAGGCAATTTCGTCTACCGCTTTGATACCGCAATCGAGTACGATAATTAATTTAACTCCTGTTTCGTACGCATAATCCACACCTTTTACCGACACGCCGTAACCTTCGTTGTACCGGTCGGGGATGTAATAATCGATGTTCGAGTAGAACTGTTGTAAAAACTTATATACTAATGCCACGGCGGTCGTACCGTCCACATCATAATCGCCGTAAACCATAATACGTTCTTTCTTCCCCATAGCTGCATTCAGCCGTTCTACAGCAATATCCATATCGTTCATCAGAAACGGATCGTGCAGTTCGTGCAACTGGGGACGGAAAAATCGTTTGGCTTCTGCGGCGGAGTTGATACCTCGTTCCAGCAGTAACCTACAGAGTATGGGGCTGATGCCAATCTCTTTCGACAGCTCTTTAGCCGCCTCTGTCTGTTCGTTTGTTGGAGGTTGATAATTCCATTTGTAACTCATTTTATATATTCTTTTTTTCTTTTTCTTTCTCGGAACGTTTTCCTTCATCCGTTCGCCGGCAATACATATTTGCGCGAATTTTAGGGTAGAACGTTGTATGATAGTCGCTTGAGCCGAAAATGTAATTTGCTGTAAGCGATTTCAATTTGTAAAGTTAGGAAAAAGAAATAAAAGAAGCGCTGTTTCTGTATTAATTTAACAGATACAACGCTTCTTTTTGAGGAGTTATAAGGTGTTCCTTACTTCAGTCCGAGTTTTTTAGCAATGTCTTTAGGAATAGCATTCTTGTGAACTACGATGTTCAGGGTTTTGTAACGGACAAATGCTTTGGAAGCGTACCAAACTCCTTTATATTTGCCGGCTTCTCCCCATGAGTTCTTTACCAGATAGTAATCAGTGCCTTCCTGATCTTTGGCGGTACCATAGATAAGCATACCGTGGTCATCGGTCGTTTCCCAATTGTCATAAGCTTCTTGGCGTTCTTCTTGGGTACACCATTTTTGAGGTTGCGGTTTATTTGCCAGCTTCTTTTCCTCCGGAGTCATTTTTAACCAGTGTGCCATATCCGAACCGCTCAGCTCTTGTATCTTTTTCGTGTCGGGCAATACTGCGATGCCGTTACGGGTAAATCCCTCTTCACTGACGTCGGCTCCCCAAGCAATAGTGTAACCATTATTGATCGCATTGTCGAAAACCTCCATCAATTCGTCGATAGGCAGGTTGTAAGAAGTTCCCCAGCGCCAGTTATCCTGTACTTCAATGACGAATTTGTCGTAGAACGGGTGGTGAGTGAAAGAGGTAAGCGATACATAGTCGTCGGCGTTCAGACCCGTAGATTCGTAGAATGACTTCGGAGTATAAGTCTTGCCTTTATATTGGAAAGTTTCAGGGCATTTACCCAGATAAGCATCGTAGATACCTTTCAGCCCGTTTTTCCATACCGGAGTGCGTTGGGGAGTCATTTGAAGTTTCTTCAATTCTCCTTTAGCAATAGCGGCGACATACGCTTCCGTCACAGCCGACAGTTCCGTATGGTTAGAGAGAGTATCTCCGTACATCACTCCCGGACGCATTTCCTCTTCCGGAATCAATCCGTATTTTTTCATACCGTAAAGTACGTCATAGAAAGAACCTCCCTGTGAAAAAGATACGTCCCCGTGAGTCCGGATTGCCGCTTCGGCACGATCCATGTAAGTGTTGTAGACAGTATACATTTCTGAAAAATCATATTCGCCTTTTCCCATACGAAGTAATTCGGCTTCGAGAAAACCCATGGTGGAATAGCACCAACAAGTTCCCGCGCGATTTTGATTTTTCATGGAAGTAATGGGATTTTCTTTCACGGTAGTAAAGATAAAACCTTCTTCTTTAGTTTCTTCCTTCTTGTCTTGCGCAATGGCACTCAGACAAAAGAGGCCGAAAGCTGCGATAAGTAGATTTCTTTTCATGTTTCTGGTTTTGTGGTTAATTGTTATTATTAATTGAATATCAGTCTAGGTTTTTTTATTCGTTCATAATGGATTCAACTTCTTCAACGGTAAGCGGAATGCGCTTTTGCCCTAAGAAACGCGACCCTTCTTTGGTAATTAGAATGTCATCTTCCAGGCGGATACCTCCGAAATTTTTATACGTATCAATGACATCGTAATTTAAAAAGTCCGTATGCATCTTTTCTGCTCTCCATTTGTCTATTAAAGCCGGAATAAAGTAACAACCCGGTTCATCCGTAATGACGAATCCTTCTTGTAACCGGCGTCCCATACGTAAAGAGGCCAGTCCGAATTGTTCGGAAGGACGTGTCTCGTCGTCATAGCCGACATAAATTTGTCCCAGGTTTTCCATGTCGTGCACATCAAGCCCCATCATGTGACCCAGTCCGTGCGGCATAAACAATGCGTGCGCTCCCGCAGCCACTGCGTCATCTACATTTCCTTTCATCAGGCCCAAGTCTTTCAAACCTTGTGTCAGTACTTTGCATACATTCAGGTGGACTTCTTTCCAGGTAGTTCCCGGATAAGCAAAGTCAATGGCATGGTCGTGGCAGGCCACAACGATGTTATATACATCCTTTTGTCGGTTGTCGAATTTTCCCCCGACAGGTACGGTACGGGTAAAGTCGGAACTATAATGGTAATTTGTTTCGGCCCCGGCGTCTGTCAACATCATGCGTCCCGTCTCGAGAAAATTACCGTGGTAATGGTTATGCAATGTTTCTCCGTTTTGCGACAGGATGGTTGCAAAAGAAGTCATGCAGCCGTATGAGGAAGCAATGCCGTCCAGCACTCCGGAAATGTATTGCTCTTTCACCCCCGGTTTACAAAGGCGCATTGCGGTAGTATGCATTTCATATCCTATATCGCAGGCGCGTTCAATCTCTTCAATTTCACATGTTTCTTTTACCGATCGCAGGTCAACTACCGCTTTAATCAATGGCAATGAACTGTGTGCTTTCAGTTGAGCGACACGGATATCCAGCAAGTCTTCCAAATAAAGCATGATATCGTGGCGATATGGAGGCAGAAAATGAATAACACGGTTCTGCTTCCGCGCTTTTTGAACCACTTCTTTAATAGCTTTATATGGAGCGCTGTTTGCCACTCCTACTTTTGCCGCAAGTTCTTTCATGCCGGGTTGGGGTCCCATCCAGATAATGTCGTCCATTGTTACATCGTCTCCGAAGAGATATTCTTCTCCGCTTTCGGCATCAATGACTCCGGTTATTCCGGGTTGGTCTATTCCAAAGAAATAGAGAAATGTACTGTCTTGACGGAACTTGTAGGTGTTGTCGGGATAATTGCAAGGAGCTTCGTTATTTCCCGACAGGATGATGAGTCCGTTGCCTACTTTTTTGCGCAAATCTTCGCGGCGCTTTTTGTAATCAGCATTGAACATACGTTTCTTGTCTTTTGTTTAT
>UMKF01016796.1_pt1 | contig 39520 bp, 31 predicted proteins | sample 1966251 | NCBI WGS metagenome assembly UMKF01 (sample SAMEA4836171, study PRJEB28245) | human gut metagenome | biome: gut microbiome; material: fecal sample | place: Denmark | collected 2008
AGAGGTCTTGCCGAGAACAGTTTCTTTGACTACAAAATTTTCTAGGAACATTGAACTTAAGGTCCCGTTTGTGACAGCCGCTATGGATACTGTCACTGAAGCTTCTATGGCTATTGCCATCGCCCGTGAAGGTGGAATCGGTGTTATACACAAGAACATGTCGATTGAAGAACAGGCCCGTCAGGTTGCGATTGTGAAAAGGGCAGAGAACGGTATGATCTATGAACCTGTCACAATCAAGAGGGGATCGACTGTAAAGGATGCTTTGGATATGATGGCCGAATATCATATCGGAGGTATTCCTGTCGTAGATGACAGCAACAAGCTGGTCGGTATTGTAACAAACCGTGACCTGCGTTTTCAGGATGATATGACAATGCTTATCGATGAGGTAATGACAAGCGAAAATCTTATTGTTACGCATCAGCAGACAGATCTTGAATCTGCTTCAAAGATTCTTCTTGAGCACAAGATCGAAAAACTTCCGGTTGTAGACGATAACTTCAAACTTATAGGTCTGATTACTTATAAGGATATTACAAAGGCTAAGGACAAGCCTATGGCATGTAAGGATTCCAAGGGCCGTTTGAGAGTTGCAGCCGGTGTCGGTGTTACAAACGATACGCTTGAGCGCATGGAGGCTTTGGTTAAGGCTGGCGTTGACGCAATCGTAATCGATACAGCTCACGGTCATTCTAAATATGTTATCGAAAAGCTGAAGGAGGCTAAGAAGGCGTTCCCTAATGTTGATATCGTTGTAGGTAACGTTGCTACAGGAGAAGCTGCAAAGATGCTTGCCGATGCTGGAGCTGATGCCGTAAAGGTCGGTATCGGTCCTGGTTCTATCTGTACAACTCGTGTTGTTGCAGGTGTTGGTGTTCCTCAGCTTACTGCAATATATGATGTTGCTGAAGCATTGAAGGGTACAGGTGTTCCTCTTATTGCTGACGGAGGATTGAGATACAGCGGTGATGTTGTCAAGGCTCTTGCTGCTGGTGGAAGCTGTGTCATGATCGGTTCTCTTGTTGCAGGAACAGAAGAAGCTCCGGGAGAAACAATTCTGTTCAACGGAAGAAAGTTCAAATCATATAGAGGTATGGGCTCGCTCGAAGCAATGGAGAACGGTTCAAAAGACCGCTATTTCCAGGCTGGCGTAAAAGAAGTAAAGAAACTTGTTCCAGAGGGTATTGCCGGTAGAGTTCCATATAAAGGCACTGTAGAAGAAGTTATATATCAGCTTGTAGGTGGTCTGCGTTCTGGTATGGGATATTGCGGTGCGCAGGATATCGAAAGCTTGCACAACGCTAAGTTCACAAGAATCACAAATGCAGGTGTTCTTGAGAGTCATCCGCATGAGGTCATAATTACAAGTGAGGCTCCTAATTACAGCCGTCCTCAGTAATTTCTGATACTTGTGTGCTTTATATGCATGTACGTAATATGAAGCATTACAACTTATTGTTAAAAAAATAATATTGCAGGAGCTGTTGCATTGACGACAGCTCCTGATTTGTTTTTTTTCAGTATCTTCGCAAAGTTTTATGTGAAATGAAATTTTAAAGTATATTTTGTAGATATGAAAAAGAACATATTGCTGTATGCCGGTTTGTTGTTCACAACATGTTTGTCGGCGCAGAATGCAGATCCGGTCATAATGACTATAGACGGCAAGGACATAACACGTTCTGAATTTGAATATTCATACAACAAGAATAACGCTGATGGTGTTTTGGACAAGAAGGGTATAGAAGATTATGTTCCGCTTTTTGTCAACTTCAAGCTTAAGGTTGCTGCAGCAGAAGATGCTCATGTAGACACGCTCACTCGTGTGAAAAAAGAACTTGACGGCTATAGAGAACAGATGTTGATGCCTTATCTCGTTGATACGGCATATATTGAGAATATGGCCAGACAGACTTATGAGAATACCAAAAAACGTTTCGATGGTATGGATCTGTTGACTGCTTCACATATTCTGGTACTTGTTCGTCAGAATGCAACTAAAGCCGAGGAGGATGCTGCAAAGCAAAGAATCGATTCCATATACAACGCTCTGCAGGCTGGAGGCAATTTCGAAGAGTTGGCCAAGCAGTGTTCTGATGATAAAGGTTCTGCTGCACGAGGCGGTAGTTTGGGACAGTTCGGCAAGGGAATGATGATTCCTGATTTTGAAGCCGCTGCAAATGCTTTGAAAGTTGGCGAAATATCTAAACCAGTAAGAACAACGGTTGGTTATCATATTATAAAGCTTACAGACAGACATCCTTTTGAATCTTATGAGTTCCATCATGACAACATTGTGAAATTCCTTGAATCTAGAGGTATTAAAGATGTTTCTGCCAGAATGGCGCTGGATTCTCTTGTAAAGAAGTCAAACGGAAAAACTCGCCAGGAAGTAGTAGATGCCGAATTGGCAAAAATAGAAATGTCTAATCCTGAGGTTCGTAATTTGGCCAGAGAGTATCGCGATGGTACATTGATGTATGAGGTTAGTAAGATTAATGTTTGGGATAAGGCTGCTGGTGACGAAAAGGCATTAGAAAAACAGTTCTCCAAGAACAAGAAAAAATATGCATGGGATGAACCTCGATTTAAGGGATTTGTGATACATGCAAAGAATGATAGTGTCATGAATAAGGTTAAACAGGCTTATGACGACATGAAAGAGGATGAATGGTTGTCTATGCTCAAGAATGACCTTATGAATGATTCTGTAAAGTTGATAAGGATGGAGAGAGGCCTGTATAAGTCTGGTGATAACCAATATGTCGATTTTCTTGTTTTCAAGACAGGTAAAGAAGCATCGATGAAGGCATTCCCTGTTACAATGGCTTTCGGAGAAACGATGAAAAAGCCGAAGAGCTATAAGGATGTCAAGGGACAGGTGACAACTGATCTTCAGAATAAGCTCGAAAGTGAATGGGTTGAGGAACTGAAGAAGAAATATTCTGTCAAGGTTTACGATGATGTTCTTTCTACAGTCAATAAACATTGATGTCGTAGATCTTATCAGTATTTGTTGAATCATAAATTTGAAATATGTTATGTTGAGATCTAAAGTACGGTATATTGTTTCTGCCTGCTGCGCATTGCTTGCATTATGTGCCAATGCTCAAAACAATGTGATAGATGAGGTGATATGGGTGGTCGGAGATCAGGCTATTCTTAAATCAGATGTCGAAATGGCTAGGATTGAAGGACAGTCGAGAGGTGAACGCTGGGACGGTGACCCGTATTGTGTGATACCGGAACAGTTGGCCATTCAGAAACTGTTTCTCCACCAGGCGGCTATAGACAGTATTGAGGTGTCTGACAATGAAGTGCTTCAGACTGTTGAGAACCAGATAAATCTGTATATACAGAATTTTGGTTCTAAAGAACGTATGGAAGAGATTTTCGGCAAAACAACGACGCAGATACGAGAACAATTGTTTGATATCGTGCGTGATAATCAGATTATGTCGCAAGAGAGGGATAACCTTGTGAAAGATATAAAGGTTACTCCGGCACAGGTAAGACGCTATTTTAAGGATGTTCCTGAAGATAGTATTCCTTTTGTTCCTACTCAGGTGGAAGTGCAGATCATAATGCGTGAACCTGAAATTTCACAAGAGGAAATTGATAGAGTCAAGAACGAACTGCGTGATTATACAGAGCGCATAAATTCAGGACAGACACAGTTTTCTACATTGGCTTTGATGTATTCCGAAGATAAGGGCTCTGCTGTTCACGGCGGTGAATTGGGATTTATGGGACGTGGTAATATGGTGCCGGAATTTGCAAACGCCGCATTCAGTCTTACTGATCCTAAAACTATCTCAAAGGTTGTTGAGACGGAATATGGTTTCCATATAATTCAGCTCATAGAAAAAAGAGGTGACAGGATTAATGTAAGACATATTCTTCGCAGACCAAAGGTGTCCGATGCGGAATTGACAAAAACAATTTCAGAAGTTGACTCAATTGCTGATGAGATAAGGCGCAACGTCTTTACGTTTGATGAGGCTACGCAGTACATTTCTACTGATAAGGATACGCGTAACAACCATGGTTTGATGGTAAATCCTAATACCGGTTCATCAAAGTTTGAGATGAAAGATCTTCCTCAGGAAGTTGCAAAAGTTGTTGTAAACATGAATGTAGGGGAAATCTCTAAACCTTTTGTTATGATGAACAACAGCGAAAAGGAAGTCGTAGCAATTGTTAAACTTAAAAATAAAGTTGAGGGACATAAGGCGAATATGAGGGACGATTATCAGCTTATGCAGGATATTGTCCACAATAAACTTTGCGAAGAGAAAATCGATAAGTGGATTAGAGATATGCAGAAGACCACTTATGTCCGAATAAATGAAGAATGGAGAAATTGCGAATTTAAATATCCGGGTTGGATTAAATGACTTTGAAGGACTTTATCAAAAGATATATTTTTGCTTTTAAGCTCAGAACTTTGTTCCTATGCTCCGTATGGATGCTGGGAGCAATGTTTCTGTATGCTTTGGTTCCAGATGATATAAATGACGGACGAAGCAGATCTGATAAGAAAATAGAACTTATACATTCAGATATATTGTATAAGAACAGTGATGATCCGCGTGCAGATGTTTTGGTCGGCAATGTTGCTTTGAGCCACGAGGGAGCATTCTTATATTGCGACAGTGCAAAATATTATAAGGATGAAAACTCCTTTGATGCATTCGGACATGTGAAAATGGTTCAGGGAGATACACTTTCATTGAACAGCGATACCCTTTATTACAATGGTGTATTCATGACAGCTAAAGCCAGAGGTCGTGTGCAGCTAGATCATAAGAAAACAAGACTGGTCACTGAACATCTTGATTATGACAGAATCTATGATGTCGGAATGTTCATGAATGGTGGTACGCTGTATGACGGTGAAAATGTTCTGGTTTCGGATTGGGGACAATATACTCCTTATCTTCATGAGGCATTTTTTACAGACAATGTAGAGCTGACTAATCCAAATTTTACAATGGTTTCAGATACATTGTTCTATAATTCTGCTACTGAAATCGCAAAGATTGTCAGTCCGACAAACATCAATGCAAAAGATGGAACTTTTGTTTACGGTTTGCGTGGCAACTATGATACTAAGAATGGAACAGCTGATCTTATGGACCGTTCGTACATAATCAGGGATATGCGTAAGATTGTTGCTGACAGCATGCACTATAACAAGGAACTTGCGGTAAGCGAGGCTTTCAGTAATGTTGTAGTTACAGATGATGAGAATCTTAGTATGCTTAAAAGCAATTATTGCATGTACAATGACTCGACAGGTTATTTCATGGCGACCGACAGCGCCGTAGCAATGGAGTATTCGAGCGGTGATACATTGTATATCCACGGTGATACATTGAAAATGTTCACATACAACATTGATACAGATTCCGTTTATAGACATCTGCATTGTTACCATAAGGTCAGGATGTATAGAACCGACATTCAAGCTGTGTGCGATTCCATGGTGTCAAAATCGGAGGAGTACTGTACTTATCTTTATGGGCAGCCTATAATTTGGAATGTAAATCAACAGTTGTTCGGTGAAGAGATACGTGTATACAATAATGACAGTACTATTGATTCTGTTCATGTGATTAATCAGGCTATGACTGTTGAACAGCTGGATTCGGTATCTTATAATCAGGTGGCGAGCAAGGAGATGTTTTCTTATTTCCGCGACGGAGAAGTTTATCGTTCTGAAGCGCACGGAAATGTGTATGTTGTATATTACATGGCGGAGAGTGACGGTACTCGTATAGGTGTCAATTATACGGAAACGTCTAAATTAATATTGTACCTGAAGGATAAAAAGGTAGAAAAGATTTGGATGCCTGCTTCTGTCGGTACTATGTATCCATTGGAAAAGACACCCGCAGACAAGAGCAAATTGGTGGGATTCGCATGGTTTGATTATATAAGGCCAAAAGATAAAAATGATATTTTTGTCTGGCGAAGCAAAACCGCTGATAAAATGCTTAAGACTACAGAAAAGCGTGTTGTGCCTTTGCAGAAACTTGAGGACATCAAATAGTGCTTGCTCTGTTGATTTCCATGCGTGAATGTGCGGAAGTGAGTCTTTTACAAATTTTTTACTAATGATTAAATGTAAGGTTGATATATGGGGCTATTTAAAGTAAACAAACCACGTCAGTATAAGCATACTTATATTTACTACGACGAGAGAAAGGAAAAGCTCGCAAAGATTGAAGAAAATGCCAAACGCGAACTGGGTATGATTCCACCGAAACCTTTCTCTCCTGAAGATATACGTGGAAAATTCGTTGGTGCAACCAAGCATCTCAAGCGAAGAAAGGAAAGCGGGCGTAAGCGTCTGTCAAACGGTATGCTGCTTATGATAATTGTAATACTTATTTTGATAGCAAAATTTTTGTACTCTAGTAACTTTACATTCAACTTCGGCTTATGATGGATATAATTCATTTGCTTCCTGATTCTGTTGCAAACCAGATAGCTGCCGGTGAGGTGGTTCAAAGGCCTGCATCGATAGTCAAGGAAATGGTTGAGAATTCTATTGATGCTAAAGCTTCAAACATAAAGATTGTAGTTGAAGATGGCGGTAAAACGTGTGTGCAGATTATAGATGACGGCATAGGCATGTCGGAAACAGATGCAAGACTTTCTTTTGAACGTCATGCCACATCTAAAATCTCAAAGGCTTCAGATCTTTTCGCTTTAACGACAATGGGCTTTAGAGGCGAAGCGTTGGCTTCCATTGCCGCTGTTGCTCAGGTTGAGTTGAAAACGCGAAGGGAAGAAGATGATCTTGGCACTTTTATTCGTATATCCGGTTCTGCAGTTGAATGCCAAGAACCGGTTTCTTGTCCTGTTGGATGTAACTTTTCTGTCAAGAATTTGTTCTACAATGTACCCGCACGAAGAAAATTCCTGAAGGCGAATCAGACAGAATTGAGCAATATAATAGCAGAGTTTGAGCGCATCGTCCTAGTACATCCTGACGTTTCATTTTGCCTTTACAATAATGGCAATGAAATGTATAATCTTGCATCTTCATCATTGAGACAACGAATCGTTGATGTCTTCGGGAGGAAAATAAACGGTGATCTTCTTCCTGTTGATGTGGAAACGTCATTGGTGAAGATTTCCGGATATATAGGTAAGCCGGAATCTGCAAAGAAAAAGGGGAATCGCCAGTTCTTTTTTGTCAACGGGCGTTACATGAAGCATCCTTATTTCAATAGTGCGGTAATGGCTGCATACGACAAGCTTATACCTGTCGGAGAACATGTTTCATATTTCCTGTATTTCTCGGTTGATCCATCAACTATCGATGTAAATGTTCATCCAACAAAAACTGAAATAAAATTTGACAACGAACAGCCAATATGGCAGGTGCTTCATGCATCTATAAAGGAATCGTTGGGAAAGTTCTGCGATGTTCCTACAATCGATTTTGATGTTGACGGACGTCCGGATATACCTACATTCGGAACTTCTGCTGAGATTGTCCGCCCTATAATGGAGCCGCATATTGCTTCGTACAATCCGTTTAAAAATTCGGGGAGCGGGTATCAGAAAAAAGATTTTGATTGGCAAGTACTGTATGATAAGGAAGCTGGGACTTCTGCAAAATCTACACGTGCTTCTCACAATGTATTGGATGATGATGTAGTTGCCGACAATGTAGAATCTGATGATAAACCGGTGGAAATTTCTTCTGGGGCACTTTGGGAAAGTTGTTCTACTGATGAAATGAGCGATTCGGATTTTTCAGTCCCTCATTTTCAGTATAAAGGACGCTATATTGTCGTTCCGGTGAAGTCAGGGCTGATGCTTGTTGATCAGCATAGGGCACACGTCAGAGTGCTTTTCGACCGTTTTATGTCAAACATAATAGCAAAGAAGTCTGTTTCTCAAGGTGTGCTGTTTCCGGAAATTGTACAGCTTTCCAAGATTGAGAATGTCATGTTTGAGAATATCAAGGATGATTTATCATATTTAGGTTTTGACTTCTCAGACCTTGGTGGAGGTACATATTCTATTAATGGCGTTCCATCCGACACAGAAGGATTAAAGCCTGTAAACATGATTCACGAGATGATTGCGGAAGCAAGAGAGACGGGCGGAGATCTAAAAGAAACGTTGCGCACGTCTATTTCGCTTTCACTTGCAAAGTCGGCCTCTATAGTATATGGGCAGGTTCTTTCAGATATGGAGATGGAGGAACTTCTTAATTCTCTTTTCCGATCGAAAGTGCCTATGCGTACTCCTGATGGCAAATTGGTCTTTTATATAATAAAGCATTCCGATATTGACAAAAATTTTAACGTGTGATGCCTTTTTGTGGTCTAGAAAGTACTGCTTTTCAAATTTTATGTCGATTTGCCTGTGCTTTGTTGACTTTTTTGTGAACAAAAAATTATGGGATAGCGTTATTTATATAAGATTTTTTAGCTAATATGGTTTAGTTTAAACTAAAAATATTACCTTTGTCTCGACTTCGAATATGGCATTTTGACGTATTTCGGGCCAACGTCAGTCGATTTTATATTGATGTTGAGGCGTTAAGCAGTTGATGATTTTGGGCAGAAAGCTATAGAAAAGTCAACAGTTATGTTTTTTTAAAATAAAGTGTTATGAAAAAGTTAATGATTGCGCTGGCTTTGGTCGGCCTTGGTAGTTTAGGAGTTAATGCTCAGACTACATCAATTGAAACACCTTCTAAGTATCGTGTTGCTACCAATTCATTTTGGTCCAACTGGTATATTCAGGTAGGTGTGGACATGTCTCTGCAGAATCCTTATGGATGTGACTTCTCTGAAGTGTTTCCAAAAGGTGATTCATGGGGCGTAAACGTTGCTGCCGGTAAGTGGTTTACTCCAGGTTTGGGACTTCGCTTGAAGTTGAACTGGGAGAACGGCATTATTAAGAATGACAACAACAGACCTGTAAATGGTGGTTGGACTCCTGATTTCGAAGCAGGTGGCTACGGAGCAATTTACGGTGATGTTCAGTTCAACTTGAGCAATATGTTCTTCGGTTACAATGAGAACCGTGTATGGAACTTCATTCCTTATGTTGGTGCTGGTGTTGTACGTAATTTTGATACATCAAACTATGTTCCAACTTTGGGCGCAGGTATCGAAAATACTTGGAAGGTAAGCAAGCTTCTCAATATCTATTTGGATGTTGCTTACAGATTTACAACTAAGAACTTTACAGGTGTTGCTGAAGGTTCTGGCAAGAACGGCACTAGCGGTTACCTCGTAGGTGAAGTCGGTGTTCAGTTCAACCTTGGTAAGTCTACATGGACTAAGGCTGTCAGCGTAGATGCTTACAATGCATTGGCAGCTTCAAGCGAAGAGGCTTTGGCTAAGTTGCGTTCAGACCTCGATCGTGAGCGTCAGATCAATGCCGATCTTCGTGCACAGTTGGCTAAACAGCCTAAGCAGACAGAAACTAAGGTTAATGTTGTAACAAGTGCTCCTACTTCTGTATTCTTCAACTTGAATTCTACCAAGCTGCAGTCTAAGAAGGATCTTGTTAACCTCGAGTCTTTGGCAACTACAATCAAGAACTCTGGATGCAAAGTTGTTATCACAGGATCTGCAGACAGCAAGACTGGTTCTTCTGCTTACAACCAGAAGCTTTCTGAAGGCCGTGCTAAGGCTGTAGCTGATGAGCTCGTAAATCTTGGTGTCAGCCGTGATAAGATCGAAGTTAAGGGTATCGGTGGTGTAAACGATGTTACTCCATACACTCTTAACCGTCGTGCAGTGATTGAACTTAAATAATCGAGTTTATTGATAGACAATTACTACATAAATTTTAAGGTCGGCATTTGATGCCGGCCTTTTTTGTTGTATATAAATCTGCATTTCCTGCATGAGCGTATATTTGATGAAGACTGTTTTTTATAGCAAGTGTTTGTTAGGTGAATGCTGAAAATGTCTATATTTGCAGTTCGTAAAGAGGCATCAGGCAGACTGATTAAAACAATCCTTGCTGGTTTTTGTTTAGACCGTCATGACGGGTGTCTCTTGGTATATGGCAATGGAGGTGTATGCTTCTCTTGTATTTAATATGTTTTAAATCGATATTATAATGGAAAAAGTTGTTAGCGGAATCCGTCCTACGGGAAATCTTCATTTAGGTAATTATTATGGAGCTGTTAAGAGTTTTGTCAAGATGCAGGATGAATACGATTGTATGTTCTTCATTGCTGATTGGCATTCGTTGACGACACATCCGACTCCTGAAAATATCCAGAAAAGCGTGCGCACTATTCTTGCAGAATATTTGGCTTGCGGTATGGATCCTGATAAATGTACGATATATGTTCAGAGCGATGTTAAAGAGACGTTGGAACTCTATCTTTATCTTAATATGAATACATATCTTGGAGAGCTCGGACGTGTTACTACATTTAAAGAGAAAGCTAGACAGCAACCCGATAATGTGAACGCAGGATTGTTTACTTATCCGACTTTGATGGCGGCCGATATTTTACAGCACAAAGCAGTTAAGGTGCCAGTAGGAAAAGATCAGGAACAGAATATGGAGATGGCACGTAAATGTGCAAGACGATTCAACAATATCTATAATGTTGAGTTTTTCCCAGAACCACAGAATTTCTACTTCAGTGACCATGCAATAAAGATTCCTGGTTTGGATGGCTCTGGCAAGATGGGAAAGTCTGAAGGTAACTGTATCTATCTCAAAGATGATGCCAAGACACTTAAGAAAAAGGTTATGCGTGCTGTGACAGACAATGGTCCTCAGGAAATGAACAGCCCTAAGCCTGATGTGATACAGAATCTGTTTACATTGATGCAGGTCGTATCGTCTGAAGATACATACAATTATTTTGATTCAAAGTGGAACGATTGTACTTTGCGTTACGGTGATATGAAGAAGCAGCTTGCTGAAGACCTCGAGAAGACAGTTTCTCCAATCAGAGAACGTATAGCCGAGTATTCTGCAAACGTTGAACTGCTGGATAAGATAGCACTTGCTGGAGCCGAAAAGGCTAGAGAGAGTGCTTCTGCAACACTGAAGGAGGTTCGTAAGATTATCGGCTTCAGAGTATATTGATGAAGATTAGTAATAATACATTGATAAAGATGCGGTTGTGGCAACGGTTGCCTGTACCGCATCTTTTTTATATCCATATGTGCGTCGGTACCGTTGAAAATATCAGGTTTTGACAAGATGGTTTTAAAGTGTGGTTTTTTATTGTTACATTTGTGCATAGCCTGATATGGCATTTTAGAATAGAAGCTTAGTTATTTTTTATTATATGGATAGAAAAGTTGCATTGATAACCGGTATAACCGGGCAGGATGGTTCGTATCTTGCTGAATTCCTGATTGAGAAAGGTTATGAGGTACATGGACTGTTGCGCCGTTCTTCATCGTTCAATACTGGCCGTATTGAGCATTTGTATCTTGATGAATGGGTTCGTGATACAAAGAAGTCTCGTTTGGTAGAACTTCATTGGGCTGATATGACAGATTCAAGTTCCTTGATAAGGATTATAGGTGAAGTTCAGCCGACAGAGATATATAATCTAGCTGCGCAGAGCCATGTAAAGGTAAGTTTTGATGTTCCTGAATATACTGCTGATACCGATGCCGTTGGTGTATTGCGTCTTTTGGAGGCGGTTCGTATAAACAGGTTGGACAACAAATGCAGGATTTACCAGGCTTCCACTTCAGAACTTTTTGGAAAAGTTGAAGAGGTTCCTCAGCGTGAAACAACACCATTCCATCCGCGTTCTCCGTACAGTGTTGCAAAGTTGTATGCTTATTGGATAATGAAAAATTATCGTGAAAGCTATGGTATGTATTGCGTTAACGGTATTCTTTTCAACCACGAGAGTGAAAGACGAGGTGAGAATTTCGTTACTCGCAAGATAACTTTGGCTGCAACACGCATAGTACAAGGATTTCAGGACAAGCTTTATTTAGGTAATCTTGATGCTTTGCGAGATTGGGGATACGCAAAGGATTATGTAGAGTGTATGTGGCTGATACTTCAGCAACCGGAACCTGATGATTTTGTAATTGCAACAGGTGAATATCATACAGTCAGAGAGTTTGCTACTTTGGCTTTTAAATATTGTGGTATTGATTTGGAATGGCAAGGACAAGGATTGGACGAGAAAGGAATAGATAAGGCTACAGGTCGTGTTTTGGTTGAAGTCGATCCTAAATATTTCAGACCTTGCGAAGTTGAGCAGTTGCTTGGTGATCCTACAAAAGCGCGTAAGGTACTTGGCTGGAACCCTCGTAAGACCTCTTTTGAGGAACTTGTGCGTATAATGGTTGAGCATGATATGAAGTTTGTCAGAAAATTGTATCTGAAGGCTAAAATGCCTGATTGATGTTTCTTGTTTAATGGCTTTTCATAAATACATTGATTTGTTATGATTGATAAAGATGCAAAAATATATGTAGCCGGTCACCGCGGTCTTGTGGGTTCTGCCATTTGGAATAATCTTAAAAAACGTGGTTACAACAATCTGGCGGGCAGGAGCCATTCGGAACTGGATTTGCTGGATCGTGTAGCTGTGAAGAAGTTTTTCGATGAAGAAAATCCGGAATATGTAGTTCTCGCTGCAGCCCATGTCGGGGGCATTATGGCAAACAGCTTGTATAGGGCCGATTTTATAATACAGAATATGATGATACAATGCAATGTCATTGGAGAATCATTGACGCATGGCGTTAAAAAGCTGTTGTTCCTGGGCTCTACATGTATTTATCCTAAGAATGCGCCTCAGCCGATTAGTGAAGATGCACTTCTTACTTCAGAACTGGAATATACGAATGAGGAGTATGCCATTGCCAAGATTGCAGGGCTCAAGATGTGTGAAAGCTGTAATCTGCAGTATGGAACCAACTATATAGCAGTAATGCCGACAAATCTTTATGGACCAAATGACAATTTTCATCTTGAAAACAGTCATGTGATGCCTGCCATGATGAGAAAGATTTATTTGAGCAAGTTGCTTGATGAGAACAATTGGGAGGCAGTGCGCAAAGATCTTTCCGTTCGTCCGGTGGAAGCAGTTGATGGCAGTGCTTCCGAACAGCAGATTCTGAATATTTTGTCGAAATACGGTATCGAACCTGGTCGTGTTGTTCTTTGGGGAACTGGTGCCCCACTGCGCGAATTCTTGTGGAGCGAAGATATGGCCGATGCAAGTGTTTATCTGCTTCTTAATGTCGATTTTAAGGATATCATAGGGCGCGACGTATACAGTTCTGTGCATCTGGGTGCTAAGGCTGACGGACCTGCAAACAGAAATTCTTCAACTGGACGAGGAGGTGCCATACCTTCTTTGGGCGAGATCCGTAATTGCCATATAAATATTGGAACGGGCAAAGAGCTTACGATAAAGGAACTTGCACATCTTGTAGCAGATACAGTAGGCTTTAAGGGGCGTGTGGAATTTGATGCATCCAAGCCTGATGGTACACCTAGAAAGTTGGTGGATGTATCAAAACTTCATAAGCTCGGATGGCATCATAAGGTGGAAATCGAAGATGGAGTAAAACGTCTGTTCGAATGGTACAAGAATAGTTTGGCGTAAGTCTGTATTTTGTATTTTATAATATTAAACCGTGTCGTAGAGTACGATGCGGTTTTTTATTCGTAATTCTGACAGTGGCTAAATCTTATACATGTGTTTTTGATGGATGTGGAATAGTGTGTTGAAAGCATCAATGTATTCCTTGAAATTTGTTCTAAAAAAGTGTGTTTGCTGTGCTCGCAATATGCACGTTTTCGGTTAACAACTCAGCAATGGAAAGTTTGTACAGATGGCGTGTAATGTTAGTACAGATGGAAATATTGTTTAACTCGGATGAAAATACTTTTTATTTTTGTTTTTGTTGGTTGCGATGGTGTTTACAACCAGTCTTCTATTCCAAGTATTGCTTGTTGCAATCTCTGGTAAATTTGCGAATAATACTCGTTCTATGGCATCATATATTGTTTGATATGCGTTTTTATAACTTTTTTATTGAAAAAATAGACGCTTTTTTTGCATGTTATTAAAAAAGTAGTACCTTTGCACTCGCTTTCGGAAAGCAACAGCCCAATGGGTTGTCCGAGGCAATTTAAGTAAAATAATATTCGGGGTATAGCGCAGTTGGTAGCGTTCCTGGTTTGGGACCAGGCGGTCGCGTGTTCGAGTCACGCTGCCCCGACAACGAAACGAGATATTCGACTTCAAGTCTGATATCTCGTTTTTTTGTTTTGCAGTTTTGCGCCTTTTTTCATCTGCTGCTTTTCATGCATTGACATGTATTTGCTATTTTTGCAAATAATATATTTGTATGTATGAGTAATAACGATTGGAAACATAGATTGGGAATGGTATATTCCACAAATCCAGATTATGAATTTGTATCTGACAGTGAATCTGAGGAGGAAAGTTTGCCTCGTAACGCCCAGAAACTCAGGGTAAGTATGGAACGGGCAGGCCGTGGAGGTAAAACTGTTACGTTGGTGAAAGGCTTTGTGGGAAGTCAAGAAGACTTGAAAGAGCTGGCACGTATCCTGAAGAATAGATGTGGGGTAGGAGGCTCGGCTAAAGATGGCGAAATCGTAATTCAGGGTGATCTTCGAGCTCGTGTCGTGGAGATATTGAAAGCAGAGGGATACAGCAATTCGCGCTGACGCTTGTTCCGTTAAAAAATAGAAAAAAGGCTTACTGTGTATTGGGAAAGCGCTATATTTGCATATAATATGGAATATATATGTACATACTTGCATGTGCGTATATGAATGAAAAAGAAGAAACATGGGTAAAATTATTGCTTTGGCAAATCAGAAGGGTGGTGTAGGAAAGACGACTTCAGCCATAAACTTGGCTGCTTCTCTTGCAACTCTTGAAAAGAAAGTGCTGGTTGTAGATGCTGATCCTCAGGCGAATGCCTCTTCGGGACTTGGTGTTGACATTCAGCAGGTCGAAACTTCCATCTATGATTGCATAATTGACAATGCTGATCCTCATGAAGCAATTTATACTTCAGATATAGAGGGGCTTGACATTATTCCATCGCATATCGATCTGGTAGGCGCCGAGATTGAAATGCTCAATATTGATAATAGAGAACGGGTTATGAAGAAAGTGCTTGACCCGTTGAGGGGTGAGTACGATTACATACTTATAGACTGTTCTCCGTCTCTTGGTCTGATTACGGTCAACTCTCTTACGGCTGCTGATTCGGTAATAATACCGGTGCAGTGTGAATATTTTGCCCTCGAAGGTATAAGCAAGCTTCTCAATACCATAAAAATCATAAAATCGAAACTTAATCCTCAGCTTGAGATTGAGGGATTCCTGCTTACAATGTATGATTCACGTCTACGTCTTGCGAATCAGATTTATGAAGAGGTAAAACGCCATTTCCAGGAACTTGTTTTTAAAACTGTCATACAGCGAAATGTCAAATTGAGTGAAGCACCAAGTCACGGTATTCCTTGTATTCTATATGATGCAACTTCAACCGGTGCTAAGAATTACTCGGCTCTCGCAAAGGAAATTATCAGTCGCGAGTGATTGGGCGTTGTGCGCTTTTGCATGATTTGCAAAGACTTAGTGAATATTTTATATGATGTAAAGCTGAATAGAAAATCTTGACAAATGGCTGTAAGAAAGAAATTTAACGCATTGGGACGTGGTTTGGACGCGCTTATATCTACTGAAGAGGTTCGAACTGCGGGCTCGTCTACAATAAATGAAATCAGACTAGATCTTATAGATGCTAATCCTAACCAGCCGCGTCGTGAGTTCGATGAAGAACAGCTCCGCGAATTGGCTGACTCCATAGCAGAGATTGGAATAATCCAGCCTATAACTCTTCGTGAGATGGAGAACGGAAGGTATCAGATTATTGCCGGTGAACGTCGTTGGCGTGCATCACAGCAGGCAGGACTTACGTCTATTCCTGCATATATACGTAAGGCCAGCGATGAGAATGTCATGGAGATGGCACTGATTGAAAATATTCAGCGTCAGGATCTTAACTCCATAGAAATTGCGCTTGCATATCAGCATCTTATCGATCAGTATGAACTTACTCAGGAGAAGTTGAGCGATCGTGTGGGCAAGAAGCGTACTACAATTGCAAATTATCTCCGCCTGCTCAAACTTCCGGCACCGGTTCAGGTCGCTTTGCAGAACCATGAAATCGACATGGGACATGCACGTGCCCTGCTTTCACTTGAAGACCCTAAACTTCAGCTGAAGCTTTTCAGAGAGATACAGCAGAAGGGGTATTCGGTGCGTAAGGTTGAGGAACTCATAAAGGAAATCAATGAAAACGGCGAATATAAACATGTGAAGACAACTGCAGCAAAATCTCTTCCTGAAGAGTATGTTGGTATGCGCAGTCGCCTTTCGGAACGTATCGGAGCCAAGGTGCAGATTTCATGTACTCCAAAAGGAGGTGGAAAAATCAGCATATCTTTTGCAGATGCAGAAGAGTTGAAGAGGATAATCGCTGCTTGTACAGCAGAGTGAACATTGATATTGTATAATTACGGTCAGCGTATCAGGTGACCGTAATTTTATTTTTTTTCTTATGGTATTTATGCCGATGTAATGACCTGTATGGTTCTGATGCGGCAAATCCATATTTTTATAGTAATCCAAATGAGACATTTATATAGACGTTGTTTGTTGATTGTTGTCGGATGCATCTGCACTTTTTTCAGTTCATTTGCATTTGATTTTTCGGCATCAGAACCTGTTGCAGGCCTGTGGGAGCAGCTGTATGGTTCGGATTCCGAAGTGGCAGACTCCGTTGTTTCTGATACGTTGTCGCGCGGTGATTTTGTTGTCAACGACAGTATTGTCGGGGTCGCAGATGACACTATCGCTTCTGCTGGTGCACGCGTTGACAGTTTGTCCAATGACTCTTTGGTTTATACTGCAGATTCAGCTTCCATAGCTTCGTTGAAGGCAGATTCTGCTTATGTCACAGGTGAGGTGATCAATACCGAGCGCTGGATTCCGGATCCGAAGCGTGCCATGTGGTATGCCGTTGTCTTCCCCGGAGGTGGACAAATTTACAACCGTAAATATTGGAAACTTCCGATAGTTTATGGAGCTTTTGTGGGATGTGCGTATGCTCTCAGCTGGAACAATACGATGTATAGAGATTATTCTCAGGCATATATTGATATTATGGATGATGACCCAAACACCAACAGTTATGAGAATTTTCTTCCGCCAAGCTATGATATTGATGCCAATATGGAACGTCTGAAAACATTGTTCCAGAACAAAAAGAACTATTACAGAAGATATCGCGACCTCAGCATTTTCTGTATAATAGGTGTCTATCTTCTTTCCATAGTTGATGCCTATGTAGATGCTGAATTGTCCAGCTTCGATATCAGCCGTGATTTGAGTATGAAAGTTCAGCCGGCTATAATAAATGACAAGCATAACAGATTTGATAATAATATAAGATCATTAAGTTCAAATTCTTATGGCATACAGTGCAGTTTGAACTTTTGAAAGGACAGAATATGAAAAAGAGAATTGCAATATTGTTTATGTCGGCGTGCCTGTTCGGTGGAGCAATGGCCCAGAACACGATTGAGGTGCGTAATGACAAAACCGGTGAGATAGAGGCATTTGATATGCCTGATGGAATGACAACTGATGCAGACACAATCTTAAGCGAATACGGTGTTGCCAATGGGTTGTCTGAGGGACGTGAAGTTGTTGAGGATCTGCCGTACAACGACAGCATACTCATACAGAGACTTTCACGTATACCTACAAATATAGAGATGCCAATCAACAATGTTACGCTAAAGTTCATAGATAAGTATTGTATGGATCTCCGTAACTCTGTTGCCGTCATGTTGGGAAACATTAATTTCTATGTTCCTATATTTGAGGAGGCGCTCGAGATGTATGGAGTTCCATTGGAGCTGAAATACCTTCCAGTTATAGAATCTGCATTGCGTCCGACAGCTGTTTCGAGAGTGGGAGCTGCTGGACTTTGGCAGTTTATGGTGCCTACCGCAAAACGTTATGGACTGGAAGTCAATACACTTGTTGACGAAAGACGCGATCCTGTTAAGTCCAGCTATGCCGCAGCCAAATATTTGCGCGATCTTTACAACCGCTTCGGCGATTGGGGATTGGCCATTGCCGCATATAACTGTGGTGAAGGCAACGTAGACAAGGCTATAGCAAGATCTTCAAAAGATTCCCTGCGCACAGATTATTGGACTGTATATGCATATCTTCCTAGGGAAACACGTGGCTACGTTCCGGCATTCATTGCCGCCAATTATATAATGAACTATTATTGCAAGCACGGAATAAGACCAATGGAAGCTCACCTTCCTATGGAAACAGATACGGTAGTGGTTTCAAAGGAAGTGCATCTTGATCAGATTGCTCACGGATGCGGAGTTACAGTCGAACAGCTTCGTGCTCTGAATCCGCAGTATAGACATGATATCGTACCGGCTGATTATGCTTTGCGCCTACCTCAGGCATATATCGAGAAATTCATCATGAATGAAGACAGTATATATGCAATGAAGCTTGACAATGTACAGATGAGACGTTCTGTGACTGCAGATGTCTCGGAAACTGTAGACAATCAAAAGCAGAGCACAAAGAAGTCTTCACGTACACGCACTAAAACAGTTAAGGTTAGAAAGGGCGATACACTGTCGGAAATTGCTAAACGAAACGGAACAACTGTTTCTAAATTGAGACGTCTCAACGGCATCAGAGGTACTATGATACGTCCAGGACAGAGAATACGTGTACGCTGATAGGCTTGTGATGTCTGATATCGTGCATCGTTTACTATGTAAGTGTCCTTATGGATATCAGCATTGGTGATGTTTAACGTTTGACAAAATAGTCATTAATTACCGGTCTTATGGAAGAGCTACTTACAAAAGAAGAGAATGAAGAAAAGATGGTTAATGAAGCGTTTCAGAACCTTCTTGATTCTTATATTGCAAGCCGGCACCGTAAGAAGGTGGAGGTGATTACCAAGGCCTTCAACTTTGCAAGGCATGCACATAAGGGCGTCAGACGTCTTTCTGGCGAACCCTATATCATGCATCCTATTGCTGTTGCGCAGATTACGTGTACGGAAATAGGACTTGGTTCCACGTCTATATGCGCCGCACTCCTGCACGATGTTGTCGAAGATACCGACTATACTGTCGATGATATTCAAAACATGTTCGGTGAGAAGGTTGCGCGCATTGTTGACGGATTGACAAAGATTTCCGGAGGCATATTCGGTGATCATGCTTCAGCTCAAGCTGAGAATTTCAAGAAGCTTCTTTTGACTATGAGCGAAGACATCAGAGTTATCCTTATAAAGATTGCCGATAGACTGCACAATATGCGTACACTCGGTTCGCAGCCGGTCAACAAGCAGTATAAGATAGCTGGTGAAACGCTGTACATATATGCTCCACTGGCAAATCGTTTGGGACTTAATACCATAAAAACCGAACTGGAGGATCTCAGTTTCAAATACGAGCATCCAGACGAGTATGCGCAGATCATCGATAAGCTGGCTGTTACGGAAGCCGAGAGAAACACCGTCTTTGATGAGTTCACAGCTCCAATAAGGGCCAGTCTTGACCGTATGGGGCTTAAGTATGAAATCAAGGCCCGCATCAAGTCTCCATATTCTATATGGTGCAAGATGCAGAACAAGCATATAACATTCGAGGAAATTTACGATATACTTGCTGTAAGAATCATATTCGATACTGCGGACCTCGAAGAAGAATATAGGGAATGCTTTAACATATATGTTGCAATATGCAAGATATATAAGTCGCATCCAGATCGTCTGCGCGATTGGGTAAGCCATCCAAAAGCCAACGGTTATCAGGCGCTCCATGTCACCCTCATGAGCCATAAGGGAGAATGGATAGAGGTGCAGATCCGTAGCCGTCGTATGGACGAAATTGCGGAAAAGGGATTTGCCGCCCATTGGAAATATAAGGAAGGCGACAAGACAGAGCAGGCTAGTGAAAGCGAACTCGACAAATGGTTGACAACCATCAAGGAAATACTTGATGATCCTCAGCCGGATGCAATGGACTTTCTTGAAACCATCAAACTCAATCTTTTTGCATCTGAAATTTTCGTCTTTACTCCAAAAGGCGAGTTGCGCACGCTTCCGGCAGGAAGTACGGCACTCGACTTTGCTTTCTCCATACACACGTTTGTAGGAAGTCATTGCATTGGTGCAAAGGTCAACCACAAGCTTGTACCTATGAGCCACAAGCTCGAGAGCGGTGACCAGGTGGAGATACTTACGTCCAAGTCTCAGTATGTTCAGGAGTCTTGGCTCAATATTGCAACTACAGCCAAGGCTACTGCAAAGATTCTTTCCATTCTGCGTCGTGAAGAACGAGATGCCCGTAAGGCCGGTGAAGCGATTTTGGATGACTTCTTTAAGAAGGAAGACATTCAGAAGAACTCTATAAATGTCGAAAAGCTGTGCAGTAAGCATGGCATGAGCAGAGTCGATGCTTTCTATTCTGCTTTAGGTAAGAAACAGGTCGTTCTTGGTCCGGAAGATGCTGACGCATTGCGTGGCAGGCAGAGCGGAGTGCTTTCACTTTCGTTTAAGAATCTTTTTAAGTTTGGACGCAAGCATGCGGATAAGACTCCAGAACAGAAGATTGAAAAGTCTACAAAGCCTATAGACCGCAAGCAGACTCTTATCCTGACTGAGGATACTATCAGTGGTCAGTACACACTGTCGGATTGCTGCAAACCTATTCCTGGTGACCCGGTTATGGGATTTATAGATGACAACAACCATATAGCAATACACAAGCTCCAGTGTCCTACAGCCATACGTCTGAAAAGCAGTCACGGCAATAGGGTTTTGGCAGCTAAATGGAATACCAACAAGGTGCTTCTGTTCCCTGTAAATATATATATGAAGGGAATTGATAAAGTAGGTCTTCTTAATCAGATTACGCAGGTGATTTCAAAACTTCTCAATGTCAACATCCGTAAATTGGAGATAGAGTCGGATGATGGTCTTTTTGAAGGACGTGTTCAGGTTTATGTTCACGATACGGACGATGTAGAAGTAATTATTGACAATTTGAAGAAAATTCCAGATATTAAGACTGTTGCACGTATTTGATGCTTGTTATGACATAAGCATTGATATTGCGTCAAGACGTTCATTAAATTATCAAGCCGGACTCCAAGATGTATCTTTTGATTTGGAGTCCGGCTTGTTTTTTGTATACATGTAACATCGCATGAAAAAAGCCGTATCGCATACGTCGTATGCGGCACGGCTTTGATTCTGTAGCTTGGCGGAAATAAACGCTATGTCAGTCCATTGAGTGATTTGTTTATAGCCTGAAGCTCTTCCTTGATGGCTTTCAGTTTCTCTATCACCTCAATCTGTCTGTTGGTACCGCCTTTGTCCCTCTTTATCACAGAACGCGCACCAGATAGCGTCATGCCTCGTTCCTTTACCAGATGATATACCAATCTGACTTCTTCAATGTCCTCTTTGGTGTATTGTCTGATGCCTCTTCCTGCCTTTTTGGGTGCAATGTTTGGGAATTCTTTTTCCCAATATCTCAGAAGAGTTTCCGAGACATTGAACATCTGTGCCACTTCGCTTATCGAATAGTACAGCTTTAGTTCTTTATTCGGATTGTATGCCATGATGCCGGTTCTGTTTGTTTAGGGGTTGATGATTCAGTTCACGTTGTTTTATTCCTCCGGGATATTCTTGAGAATCTCTGTCACATAGTTGTAGAACTTGCCTACAGTCGGTATGAGACATCTTTCATCAGGAGTGTGAGGCGACATGAGTGTCGGGCCGAATGAAGCCATATCCATGTCTGTATATGTAGCACCGATTATACCGCATTCCAGTCCTGCGTGACAAACCTGTATTTTAGGTTCGTTGCCGAACATCTTTGAGTATACATTCGACATGAGCTTCACGAGTTCTGATTTTGTGTTAGGCTGCCAGCCGTCATATCCTCCTTCGAATTTCACTTTCATGCCGGCCATTGAGAAGCAGGACATGAGAGAATTGCAGAGGTAAAGTTTCATGCTGTTGCGTGAACTTCTTGCCAATATCGCTATTTCTGCTTTTCCTCCGTCGATAGAAATTATCGCAAGGTTTGAAGATGTTTCTACTACTTCTGGAATAGAAGGTGTCATACGCAGAACACCGTCATGTGCAGCCATCACTGCATTGATCAGGTTTTCCTGTACATCTTCAGGAACAGCTTTTTCAGGAGCATCGCATTTTTCAGCACTGAGATGTATGTTGCCGTTTTCAATCAGATCGAATTCTTCGTTGAACAGCTTGTGGCTCTTCTCAACGAGAGCTTTGAACTCCTCTTCTTTTGCCTGCGGAACCAATACAACCGCTTCGCTGTCTCTTGGTATAGCATTTCTCATGTTGCCGCCATGCCATGAGCACAACCATGCACAGCCGGTATTGACTGCAGCGAACAGCAGGCGTGCCATAAGCTTGTTGGCATTTGCTCTGCCTTCATTGATTTCAAGACCGGAGTGTCCGCCCCTGAGACCTTTAATGTCGATTTTGTAAGCCTGCATGCCTTCTTTGTTGACGTTGATTTCCTGATACTCCATAGAGCATACAACGTCCATTCCGCCTGCACATCCTATAGTTATTTCTCCTTCTGTTTCAGAATCCAGATTGAGAAGCAGCTTGCCTTTGAGAGTGTCCTTTTCGAGTCCGAATGCGCCGTACATGCCGGTTTCCTCATCATTTGTGATAAGAACCTCTATCGGTCCGTGCTCGAGAGTAGTATCTTCAATTATAGACATTGCGGCTGCAACACCCATTCCGTTGTCTGAACCCAGTGTTGTGCCCTTTGCCTTTACCCATTCGCCATCTATGTAGGTCTGTATAGGATCCTGCTCAAAGTTGTGGTTGCTGTCTTTTGCCTTCTGAGGCACCATGTCCATGTGAGCCTGAAGTATTGCAGTCTTTCTGTTCTCATATCCGGCTGTAGCCTTCTTTCTCATAACAACGTTTCCTGCATTGTCTATAAAAGCTTCAGCGCCGTTTTTCTTGGCGAAGTCTACCAAGAACTGTGCCACTTTTTCTGTGTGTCCTGATGGACGTGGAATCTGAGTCAGAGAATAAAAGTTGCGCCACACATTTTGTGGTTCCAATTCATATATTTCCATATCGTTATTTGTTAAAGGGTTGTCCTGTTTGTTCTTTGATTTCTTTCCTGATTTTTCTTCCTTGCAGTGCCAGTATTGCGTAAACGCCTAGCAGAGCAGTCAGTGAAGTTTGTATGGTATGTACGATCAGTGCAAATGTTACAGCATCGTCTTCGCCGACACCATTGAGAACCAATATGGTCTTTACTGCGAAATGCCAAGGTCCGGCACCGTTTGGGGTTGGTACAATCACTGCTATACTGCCCACTACGAAAGCCACGAGGGCTACTGATATGCTTAAGTCCGTAGTAAATCCGAAACAGTTGAATGTAATGTAGAAATGCAGGAAATAGCTTATCCATATCAACAGCGTATATGCCGTGAAAAGCCATTTGTTTTTTACGTCTTTCAGCGACAGGATTCCGGCTTTCATGTTTCCCATCATTTCCTTGACCTTTGCAAACACTGCAATCCTTTTTGTCAGGAACCAGATGAAGAATATTGCTGCCGCTCCGCATATTGCTGTGACAATGTATCCTGTAGTCGTAAATCTTTCGGTAATGCTGTTCAGATTTGTGCCGGTCTTGTCGAAGAACGTGCTGAACATCCTTATCTGCAGCAGGAAGGTTACAACTGTCATCACCATGACCAGTATGGAGTCGATGACTCTTTCAGTAACCACTGTTCCTAGAGATTTGGAGAACGACGTGCCGTCATATTGTTTCAGAATGCCGCATCTCGATACCTCGCCGATACGTGGTATAATTATGCTGGATGCATACGAAATGAATATTGCATCGATGCAGTTTGCTGTTCTAGGCTTTTCTCCCAGCGGCTCAAGCGCCAGTTTCCATCTGAGTCCTCTGAACATCTGTGCCGTTACTCCGAATATCAGTGAAAATCCCATCCACCACCAGTCCATTTCGTGCATGCAGACATCGCTGAGTTTGCCGAAGTCAAACCCTCTATACATCCAGTAAAGGATTCCTCCTCCGAGCACTATCGGCAGTACTATGTTTATGGCATTTTTTGCCGTTGTTGTATCAAGTTTCAAGTTCGTGCTGTTATTATTGTTGTCAATAGCCTTCTTTTCTGCATTTGTTCCGTGTCGGAATCAGCCGTTTTCTTTATGGCTTAAATGCAAATATATTCCATTTTCGCTAATTGACCAAACATGTAGTTGGTTATGGTGCATAAGTATACACCTATTAGCAGTTGGTATACATTTCATATACTTCTCTTAAGGGTTATTACGTTTATTTCCGGCCATGCTCCCAGTCTGAACGGCATGGTTCCGCCTATTCCCGATGAAACACAAAGCACCTGTCTGCCTTTTCTGTATATGCCGCCCCATTCCTTTGAACTCCATTTTGCAGGCGAGAAACGCCCTATGCGCAGCTGCATGGCATGAGTATGGCCTGATAGGGTTAAATCTATGTCGGTGTCCGTTGTAATTTCACTGTTCCAGTGTGCCGGATCGTGGCTTAGCAGGATTTTGAATCCTTCTTTATCCGTGCCATCCATGGCCTTTGTCAGGTCGCTGTACGATTTGAATGGAGGTTTGCCGTAGTTTTCAACACCGATAAGTGTGATTTTTTCACAGTCTCTTTCTATTGTTGTAAATTCATTCAGAAGCAGGTTCCATCCGAAATCCATTTCCATTTTTTTCAGTTTGTCCACATTCTTGCTGGCTCCGTCCTTGGCCCTGTAATGCCTGTATTCGCAGTAGTCGTGATTGCCGAGAATCGAGTATATGCCGTCACTTGCATGTAGATTGTTGAGCACATTCAAGTAAGGGTGCAGTTCTCCCGGATGTACGTTCACGAGGTCGCCTGTGAACACGATTAGGTCTGCATTCTGTGAGTTGATGGCTTTAACCAGCTTCTTGACGAACTTCTTGTCGCTTCTGAATGTTCCTACGTGCAAGTCAGAGAATTGCAGTATCTTATATCCGTCGAAAGCCTTGGGAAGATTGTCGAACGTCAGAGTGTCTTCTTTTATTGTAAGTTTTCTCCATCCTATTGTAAGACCGTATGCAAATGCACACAGACTTGCGTAGGCAATCACTACAGCCGCAATATCTGCAACATAACCCAACGGAGACCATACGGTGGCAAGTCCTCGTCCAACAACAGATATGATTGTGAATATCAGTTTGGGAAGTACCGTACACAGAGCCAGGCCGAAAAATGTTCTGAGCAGAAGGTTGTGCCATCTTCCTGATTTCCACATAAGCATTGTGCATACAATCAGTGATGCTGGTGTCCACCACATGATTGCTCCGAATGTTTCGGTTGTATTCCTTATATAGTTGTCCCATATATAGATATCAGGTAGAAACACTGTTGCGACGGCAACTATGGCAAATACAGTTGTCTGCAAGGTTGAGCCATTCCGATGGGATTTGTGCCTATGTCTGTGGAAAAATATCATCTTGTTGTTTGTTGGTATGTTATCTAATTCAAATATAGGCATTTATTCCCATTGAATCTATAACAGGCGTGCTGTGATTGCCATTTTTACATTTATTTTTATTGTTGTCCGCAGTCTTGATGTATGTTGTTCTTTTTCCGGCATCTTTTATATCGTGTTGATAAGTGTGCATATTCTTTTGACGATATGAAAGCAGTTCGTCCGTTCGTCGTTTTTTACAGCACTATAAAACAGACGTTTTGCTCTTTATAACTGAAAACTAGTGAAAAATCCATATCTTTGCCGTCGGTTAGGTTTTGCCGTTTCTTTTATGGCTGTATGCCTAAGCCTTGTAATTTTTTATATTATTTGGAATATTCTATGAATGTAGTAAAGCCGAAGAAATTTCTGGGGCAGCATTTCCTTACAGATATGAATGTTGCTTCGTCCATCGCCGATACTGTTGATGTTTGCCCTTCCATACCCGTGTTGGAGGTCGGTCCTGGTACAGGAGTGCTTACACAGTTTCTTTTAAAGAAGAATCGCGAGCTTAAAGTTGTAGAAATCGATTTTGAGTCTGTGCCTTATCTTCATGAACATTTTCCTGAGTTGGGCGACAACATAATCCAGCAGGACTTTCTTCAGATGGATCTTGCCTCAGTATTTGGAGGGCGCAGTTTTGTCCTTACAGGCAATTATCCTTACAATATTTCCAGTCAGATATTCTTCAAGATGCTTGACAACCGCGAACTGATTCCGTGCTGTACCGGCATGATTCAGAAAGAAGTTGCTGAGCGCATGTGTGCCGCACCGGGCAGTAAGGCCTATGGTGTGCTTAGCGTAATGCTTCAGGCATGGTATGACATAGAATATCTTTTTACAGTTCATGAAAATGTATTCAATCCGCCTCCTAAGGTCAAGAGCGCTGTTGTCTGCCTCAAACGCAATTCGCGCACATCGTTGGGGTGCGATGATGTGCTTTTCCGTCGTATAGTCAAGGCTGTATTTTCAATGCGTCGTAAGATGCTCCGCAACGGCATGAAGCAGATTGTCGGCAAGGATTCACCTTTGCTGTCTCTCGAAATCATGAATCGTCGTCCTGAACAGCTTTCTGTTGAGGACTTTATCGAACTGACAAATATGGCAGAAAAGGACATTCGCCGTAACTAGACTGCATCCGTTCTTTATGTGTTACTGGCGTGCAAGCAGGGAACATCTCTGTCCTGCTTGCATAAAAATTGGCCACTTATACAAAAATATTGTCAAAAAATATGAAAACTGAATTTTAATTTATAAGTTTGTGGCACAATGTGAAACAGAATATAAATTATTTTTTCATAGATTTACTAACTTAAAATCAAAGTGATGACGGACATTCAGAATGCCGAAGATATGCCTCAGGTTGAGCAGTCGGCAGAAAACTCGATTGTTGCAGAACCCGCATGTGATGCCAATGAAAGTACAAACAATGTATCTGAAGGCGATGACAATGTGAGCGCTGCTGATACGGAAGGAAAGCATGTCACTGTTCAGATGAACAGCAAGGCAGAAGTGATCGAACGATTGAAACAGCTTGCCTCCGGCAACGAACCTATCTCGCGACAGGAACTGGAAGCGCTCAAGAGTTGTTTCTACAGACTTCATAAGACTCAGAGCGAGGAGAGCTACAAGAAGTACCTCGAAGAGGGGGGCAACCCTGATGAATACATGCCTGCTGTCAATGCCGAAGAACCGGAATTCAAGGAACAGATGGCTATCATACGTGAAAAACGCAACGAACAGATCCAGGAACAGGAACGCGAAAAGGAAAACAATTACAACAAGAAACTCGAAATAATTGAAAAGATCAAGGCCATTTTGGCTAATCCTGATGAAGTCAACAAGTCTTACAACGACTTCAAGGCTCTTCAGAAGGAGTGGAACGAAATAAAGGATGTTCCGGCAGAAAAGGCTACTGATCTATGGAAAACATATCAGGCCAATGTTGAGCAGTTCTATGATACACTTAAGCTCAACAACGAATTCAGAGCATACGATTTCAAGAAGAATCTCGAACTCAAGACTGCATTGTGTGAAGCTGCAGAGAAGCTTGCTGACGAACCGGATGTAATATCTGCTTTCCATCAGCTTCAGAAACTGCATCAGGAGTTCCGTGAAATCGGACCTGTAGCTCGTGAGCTTCGCGAGGAAATCTGGGCTAGATTCAAGGCCGCTTCTACTGCTGTCAACAAGAGACATCAGGAGCATTTCGAAAAGAGAAAGGAACAGGAGCAGATGAATCTTGATCAGAAGACTGCCATCTGCGAAGTTATAGAAGGTATGGACCTCGACAGTCTGAAGACTTTCGCCGAGTGGAATGCTTGCACAGAACAGATTACTTCATTGCAGGCTAAATGGAAGACAATCGGTTTTGCACCTCAGAAGATGAACGTGAAGATTTTTGAACGTTTCCGTGCTGCATGCGACAATTTCTTCAAGCGCAAGTCTGAATTCTTCAAAGGAGTAAAGGATAGTCTTAATGCAAATCTCAAGCTTAAGCGCGAACTTTGTGAAAAGGCTGAGGCTCTCAAGGACAGCACTGACTGGAAGGCTACTTCGGATGTACTTATCAAACTTCAGAAGGATTGGAAAGAAATCGGTACCGTTCCTAAGAAATACAGCGATGCTCTCTGGCAGCGTTTCATCGGAGCTTGCGATGCATTCTTCGAAGCTAAGAACAAGGCTACTTCTTCTGTAAAGGGCGAGCAGCTTGAGAATCTCGAAAAGAAGAAGGCTCTTATCGAAAAGATTAAGTCTGTAGCAACAGATGGCGTTGACGAGAAGGAACTCAGAGAACAGATTCGCACTTTGCAGGACGAATGGAATGCCATCGGTCATGTTCCTTTCAAAGAAAAGGATACTTTATACAATGCTTACAGAGAGCAGATCGATCGTCTCTTCAAGGCAGCCAATATGACTGCATCACGCAGAAGGCTTGACCGCTTCAAGCAGGAGATGGGCAATGATACAGGACGTCTGCGCGACAAGCTCACACGTCAGTATGAGATTCTGAAGAACGAAATCAAGACATACGAGAACAACCTCGGATTCCTCAACCTTTCTTCAAAGAGCGGAAGCGGACTTGTTGACGAAATAAATCGCAAGATTGAGAAACTTAAGTCCGACCTTCAGGAAATCGAGGCAAAGATTGCCGCTGTTGACGAGAAACAGAATCAGTAATAATTTGTCGATTTGAATTTATATATAACCGTCTGTCGTGGTTTCGGCAGACGGTTTCTTTTTATATATATGGGCTGTGAATATGCTTAAAAGGTATTTGCCTTGCATATTCACAGCATTTATCATTCCGTCTCTGTTGAAAAAACAGTATTTTTGTATGACTGTTGGCGCTCGTTGCGTCATGGTCTGCTGTACTGTTGCTTCGCAATTGGATAAGTACAGCCATTCATTTGTTTATAATTCTTTTATGATGACTGACAACGAAAAACCTCTCATTCTTATATCCAACGATGACGGTCTGCAGGCCAAGGGCATACGTTTTCTTGCCGATGCTGTCAAGGATTTCGGACATATTGTAGTTGTAGCACCTGAATCTCCGCGTTCGGGAGCCGCCATGTCCATCACGTCGAGAACACCTATACGAATCGAACCTGAATCAGTGGAGCCGGACATGGAGGTCTATTCTTGTTCAGGCACACCGACCGATTGCATCAAGCTGGCGCTCGAAACAGTTGTTGCGCGTAAGCCTGACCTCGTTTTGGGAGGTGTAAACCACGGGGACAATTCGTCTGTCAATGTTCACTATTCCGGAACAATGGGCCTTGTTCTTGAAGGATGCATGAAACATATCTCTTCTATTGGTTTTTCAAGTTGTTTCACATCTCCAGATGCGGATTTTGAGCCTTTGCGTCCCTACGTCAGGCGCATCGTTTCCTCAGTGCTTGCACGTCCTCTTCCTGAGGGTATTTGTCTGAATGTCAATTTCCCTTCTCTTCATGAGTTCCGTGGTATGAAGGTATGCCGCATGTCTGGAGGCAGTTGGACAAACGAATGGCAGAAGTCTGTACATCCAAAGGGATGGACATACTATTGGCTCACTGGACAATTCACCGGGGACGATGACGATTCTGAAACCGATACATCGGCATTGAGCGACGGTTTTGTGTCCGTTACTCCTCTAAAGCTAGACATGACGGCCTATTCGTATCTCAGCGAACTTGATAAGGCATTGTCGATGTAGCTTTCATCATTTACTGAATTAATCATTTTCTTATACATATAGAGATGAAATATTATATTATAGCTGGTGAGGCGTCAGGCGATTTGCATGCTTCCAACCTCATGAAGGCACTTCGTGCTGAAGATTCAGCTGCAGACTTCCGTTTCTACGGAGGCGACAAGATGCAGGCCGTTGGTGGAACTCTTGTACGCCACTACCGCGATTTGGCCTACATGGGCTTCATTCCGGTTGTCATGCACCTGCGCACTATATTGTCGAACATGAGCCGTTGCAAGAAAGATATTGTTGCCTGGAATCCAGATGTTGTTATACTTGTTGACTATCCGGGCTTCAATCTCAGCATCGCGGAGTATATTTCTGCAAATACGTCCATACCGGTCTATTATTATATTTCTCCTAAAATATGGGCATGGAAGGAGTACCGCATCAAGACCATACGCAAGTGTGTGTCCGAGATGTTTTCCATCTTGCCTTTCGAAGTGGATTTCTATCGTAGACACGATTATCCCATTCATTATGTTGGCAATCCATGTGTCGATGCTGTTCAGGAATATCTTGACAAGTCTGCATCCGATACATTTACGGATTTCACCCGATCCAACGGACTGTCCTCAAAGCCTGTCATTGCTCTTCTTGCCGGAAGTCGAAAACAGGAAATCAAAGACAACCTTCCGCAGATGATCGAGGCTGCTTCTGCATTCCGCGATTATCAGCTTGTTGTGGCCGGTGCACCAGGAATAGATAAGGACTACTATGGTCAATTCATACCTGAAGGTGCTGACGTGAAGCTCGTTTTCGGACAGACGTACAGAATCCTTCGCCATTCCACAGCGGCACTAGTTACTTCCGGTACGGCAACTCTCGAAACTGCCATACTTTCAGTACCTCAGGTTGTCTGCTACTACATACGTGCCGGTAAACTCATTTCATTCCTGCGCAAGCTCTTCCTGCATGTGCCGTACATATCTCTTGTAAATCTCATACTCAACAAGGAGGCTGTGGCAGAACTTGTTGCCGACAGAATGAATATAGATAATCTTCGTTCTGAATTGAAAATGATACTTCCTGGCGGTTCACGCCTTGATGGAATGCGTGCCGACTATTCAACTCTGCATAAGATTCTCGGACCAGCCGGTGCATCGACAAAGGCTGCACGCATAATGGTGAAATTGCTCACAGAAAGAAACAAAACTAAAAAATAATGATTATGAACAACTACAAACCTACATATACGAAAGAAGAAGTCGATGAACTTGTCAAATGGTTCAACGAACATGAGTACGACGATGAGGTTGACTTGGGTCACGGACAATATATCAAGAGCGTAAAGGTAAGCGTTGCGCAGCTTTCACATCTTGCTCAGCTCTATTATGCCAACAGAAATTTCTCAGGACCTATAAACATGCTTTTCAAGATTCGTGATTGCTTGATGGAGCAGGGGAAGGTACATGAGTGACTACAACCTGCATTGTGCTGTTTCGGCCTTTGGTTTGTATTCGTCGATAAGGACAGTAGACTTTCTTACTGTCCTATTGATTTTAGAATTTCATTTATATAACAATTCTCTGGCACTTCTTCAAGCTTCTTTTTCAATCTGCTTTTGATGGTTCTGAATGTGCCGTCTGTAACGTTCAGGATATTTGATATTGTTTTTTCGTTATTGATTCCTTCTCTGTACAGTAAGCAGATGAATAATTCACGATCTTTTATGCTTGGACAAGCCTCTGTAATCTTTTTTACAAAGTCTTTTCCTTTATCCGTTTTGCTGTATACGTTGTTTATGCTGGTATAGAACTGTTCGGATATTGCAACTGTGGGCTTGAAATCGGTACAGCCGTTCTTAGTCAGCATTGCTAATACTTTCATGCTGTAAGTGTCAGCCATGTCTGTCAGTCTTTTTATTTCCAACCTCAGTCTTCGGGATTCTGAGGCAATGGCTTTTTTTGATGCTCTTTCCCTTTCTTTTACCTCTTCGAGCTCTTCCTGTATCTTATGCAGCTTCTCAACGCTATTGCTGTATTCCTGTATCACTTTGTTCTTATTGCTTCTGTATACAGCCGCACCCAGCAAGAGTGCTCCGGCAACGCCCGCAAAAATGATGGAAATTGTCACGACCCTTGTCCGTGAATCCTCTTCAACTTCTTCCAGCTCGCTTTGATGCGTTATTTCCACAGCACGGCTGGCTCTTATTGCGGAGTCACGCTTTATGCGGTATTTCAGCATTTCCCCCTTGTATTTATTAGCTGAGTCTGGATTGCCTGCTTTTTCGTAATACATATTTATTGTTCGTGACATTCTGTATAATGCACCAAAATCATTATTTCTTACGCTTCTATAAAAAATATTTGTGAAGCTGTCAGCCATTTGTTTTTCACCTGTTTCATAGTAGTAGCTTGCCATTTTCATGTATGTTCTGGACCTTTCGTAAATATTTTCATTGTATTTTAATGATTTTGTTAGTGCTTCTTTTATTTTTATATTATTTGACGTATCAATTTTATCGAGCAAAGATGCTAAATTATGGTATGCCATTGACAAGGTTGTAGAATCCAAAAGGTTTTCATAATCATTGTATGAGGATAAATAGATATATGCAGAATCTAGCACGTTTAGGTTTTTATATGCGATACCGATGTGATTTTTACTTGTTATGATTCTGTTTATATCATGTGTCTTGTTTATATATTCAAGTTCTTTATATGCATGTTGTAATATTCTTTGAAATTCATTATTGTTGTAATATATAATCATTATAAAACATTCAACCATAGCTTTAAAATATGGAGAAGATAAACTCTCGATATTTTTTTCCATTTCCAAGAGTTTTGTCAATGCTTCTGCCGGTTTATTGTATATTTCTTTGTATATACGCAAAAGTTCTGCTTCCATCTGTTGGGATGCAGTTCCATTTTTACCTTCTACAAAATATTTCGATGCAACATTTAGCGTAGAGTCGTCAATTGGGCATTTGGTCAGATATTCACTTTCGCATTTGAGCAGCGCATGATGTGCACGAAGTTTTTCAGTCGTAAGCTCAGATTTGTTTATTTTGTCAAGCTCTTTTCTTGCACTGTCCGGATTGGAGCACACATACGTGCTTATATCTCCAAGCTTATCTTGTATGCCGCTGTTTGAGCATGAAAGAATATTTATTGCAACCAAGATAGAGAATATGTATTTGATTTTTTCCATACTTGTGTTCTTTTCTGCAAAAGTATGTAATTTTTCTGTCTTTTCAATTTTGATAAAGTTTTGATTTGAGCTTTGAATGATTTTCCGGGCGCCCGCAGAGATGACTCCGGGCGCTCAAAATCTTCATCCTGAGCGCCCGGAATTGCTCCGACGCTTAAGATTTTCAGTATAATGACCGACTGCCTACATTACAATTTACGGTGTTTAGAAAAATTATATAGATGTAAATCAGATATTTACATTTTTTCTTGTAATGTTGATTTGCGACTTCTGTTTGAAAAGTCTAATATTGCAACAAGTTTAACAAAAATAAAATTTAATTGAATAATGAAAAACATTGTAATTATTGCGCTAATGTTGTTCGGCATGACTTTGCCTGCAAATGCGAGAGTCGAAATGACTGGTGATTCACCTTCTGTTTTGTTTTGGCTTGATTTTCATGTCAATAATGAAAGTGATGATGATGATGATTTTAGCCCAATATCATCTTTTGATATAGTTGCAGGCAGGCTCTATTCTGATGGTCAGATGGAATTGGCGTTTGACAGCAACGAAGCTGTAATCGTTTCAATTAATTTGAATGATTCAGAAGTAAGTAGTGTAGAGTTTGTCCCTACAGAAGGTGATAAATCTTTAACATTCGATTTGGATGATTTTGGAAAAGGTGCGTATGAAGTCAATGTTACCATGCTAGACGGTAGCGTACAGACTGCTACATTTGAATATTGATAGTTATGAAGACATCATAGGCGAAAGTTAAGTTGATGGTGTGATAATGAATTAATTTTTATGTATTTATGGGAAAAGCTATTGTCGTTACCGGCGGATTAGGTTTCATAGGAAGTCACTTATGTCTGCGTTTGCTTAAAGACGGGCATAAAGTAATGTCTTTGGATGATTTGTCCACAGGCCAGATTGAACATCTTGGTATGTTTGACACCTGTCCAAATTTCAAGTTCATACGGCACGACATAGCTGATCCCATTTTTTTTGAAGATAAGGTCGATGAAATATACAATCTTGCTTGTCCTGCATCTCCTGTACACTATCAGCACAATCCTGTAAAAACTACGCAGACGTCTGTTTTAGGCACAATGAATATGCTTGAATTGGCGCGTATTCATGGATGCAAAATTCTTCAGGCTTCTACTAGTGAAGTCTATGGAGATCCTAAGGAACATCCTCAGCGTGAATCTTATTATGGCAACGTTAATATAAACGGTATACGTTCTTGCTACGATGAAGGTAAAAGGTGTGCTGAGAGTCTTTGCCTGGATTATCATAGACAATTTGCGGTAAGAGTTAAGATAATAAGAATCTTCAATACCTACGGTCCCAATATGGCACAGAATGATGGCAGGGTTATTTCAAATTTCATATTGCAGGCCTTGAAAAACAAAGATATAACGATTTACGGCGATGGCACGCAGACACGTTCTTTCCAGTATGTTGATGATTTGATAGAGGGGATGATTAGAATGATGGATACGGACGATGATTTTACTGGTCCTGTCAATATCGGCAATCCTGAAGAAGTCACTATCTCGCATCTTGCTGAGGAAATTGTCGATCTTGTACATTCCGGTTCCAAAATATGTTATTGCAGCCTGCCGTCTGATGATCCATGCCGCAGATGTCCAGATATAACTTTGGCACATAAAGTTCTTAATGGGTGGGAACCCCATATCAGCTTGAAGGAGGGACTGAAGAAAACTATTGATTATTTCAGATGTTGTGTCAAAAAGTGATTTTGAGCGACAAAAATATATATGATTTATTTGTTGTTCAGCGTAAGCTGTTTTATACGGTATCTATACAAAAAAGAATGTATGATTGTTTTACCTTGTAATATGCAAGTAACTTATTTTAGTGGAAACTATATTGGGAATGAACCGTAAACTTTTTGAATATATAATAATTAAACATATATAATGATGACTGAATATATTACATCAGAACACGTGTTAAATAATCTTGCAAATTTGCCACAGTTGGTATTTGAAGTAACTGATGCATGTAATCTGAAATGCAAATACTGTGCATACGGTGAATTTTATAGTGATTTTGACAAACGTGAAGACAAAATGATGCCTGTATCCAAGGCTATACGTTTAATAAATTACCTCAACCAGTATTGGAACTCTGAGCGGAACACATCTGCGAATAGTTTTATGTATATATCATTTTATGGAGGCGAACCACTGATGAATTTCAGCTTCATAAAAGATGTTGTGGAATACGTAGAAACACAGCTGCTTTGTCCGCGCAGAAAGTTCCTCTTTTCGATGACAACAAATGCGATTCTTTTGCATCGATACATGGACTACCTTGTAGAGCATGATTTCCATATTTTAGTAAGTCTTGATGGTAATGAAAAAAATGATAGCTACAGAGTGGATCATCAAGGAAATAGCAGTTTTGAACGAGTTGTAAGAAACATAGACCTGTTGCGTGATAAGTATCCTGATTTCTTTGATAAAAATATAAGTTTTAATTCAGTATTTCATAATAGAAGTACAGTTGAAGAAGTCTATAGTTTTTTTAAAGACAGATACGGCAAGATACCTTCGATTAGTGATTTGAACAACTCGGGTATTCGTCCTGAAAAGTTAGATGAGTTTAATCGTACTTATCGGAATCCCGAAAAAAGCCTTCACCAGTCTGAACATTATGAAGAAATTTTAGAGGACTTGTTCATTGGCACAAGCAGTTATAAAAGCTTGGCATTATATCTTCATCAGTATAGTGGCAATTATTATCGTGATTATACAGATTTGCTTTTTGACAAAAAGCATATTAAGTATATTCCAACGGGGACCTGTTTGCCTTTTTCAAAAAAGATGTTTGTGACAGTAAACGGGAAAATCCTTCCTTGTGAGAGAATAGGCCATCAGTTCGGGCTTGGTCAGGTCACAGATGACTATATAGAATTAGATCCTGTCGGTATAGCACAAAAATATAATGAATATTATAATAAGATGGAAAAACAGTGTACCCATTGCAAAAACAGACCTTCATGCATACAATGTCTATTTAATCTTAAGAATATAGATAGCGTGCCTGTATGTTACAGTTTTATGAACGATACAATGATGGAACAGTTTAAGTTGCGTCAGTTCCAATTTATGCGTGAACATCCGGGAGTGTATCGTGAAATTATGGAGAAAATTTCGACTATTTAACATAATGCGTATTTATACGCTTAATTATTAATTATTTAAACTGTAAAAATTATGAGAATTAAACGTTTCAAGTTGAATGTTCTTTCCTACGAACAACTTCGTCAGAAAGAAATGAGTACAATTGTTGGTGGAGTAAGGGCTTGCACTTGCTCTTGTTATTGGGAGAATCAAACAGGTTCTTCTTCGGCTGATAACAAAAATGCAAATTATGCGCTTGGAGATTATGGTGGTGAATCAATCCATGGATGTAATCAATATTTGACATCTGACAGCGCTCATCTGCCATATATTCCTGATGCAAAGGCATAAACATATTTTAGAAATGAGGGTGCGATACGCCCTCATTTCTAAAATAATAAGTTAGAAAACATTTATTCTATGAATCTACGCATATTTCTATTCACCGTAAGTTATCTTATTGCATCATCGCTGTACAGTCAGCAGAACCAAGGAGAAGCATTCCCTACAGCAAAGACACGTCTTGACTTAAAAGAGATACAGGTGGGAACAACCATAATATACGTTGACTATGCCATGAATGCAGACACCATAGGTCAAGAAAGAACCTACATAGACCTGCAAAGGCTTGAAATAGGCAAGGATTGCGCCAAATACTTCAGTTTGTTCTTGAAACGAAGTATAAGTAATCATAAAAAAGTAGGTAATAGTATTGCAAGAGGTGGCAAAGATGGGAAAAGAGGATTTTTCTGGAATGACATTCAGTATACCGACCTTTATTTCAAAGACGGTCAAGTCACAGAGTATGCGAGCATGCCAATGTGGAATGAAGGCAATAACAGCTGGTTCACCGAACCATGTCCGCCTCAGCAATGGACTCTGCACAATGATACCATGACTGTGCTGGAACATAGTTGCCAAAAGGCGACGTGCCACTGGAGGGGACGCGACTTCGTGGCTTGGTTTGCGAAGGACATTCCGATAAGACGCGGTCCGTGGAAGTTCAACGGCCTGCCCGGGCTTATACTCAAACTATACGACACGGACAGATACTACACATTTGAAGCTGTAAATCTGAAGAATTCAAGCGAGCCAATGATGCTCTACGACTTCAAATACACAAAATCAACAAGAAAGAGGATTCGGAAACTTCAACATGCACTTCAAGTGAACTTTTGGAAAGCAACCGCGGGATCAACTAAATTCCCTGATAAACCTTTTGAGCAATTGGAAAAAGAATGACATTATGACAAAAAGACTTCTTGCATCAGCAGTAATTCTTGCAACAATTTTTACCATGTCTTTTGCCCAGACGGTCATCAGCGGTACAGTGCTTGACGCCCAAGGAAAGCCGGTGGAGGCATACGTCACTGTGGCGCTAAAGGTTACCGGAAATATCTTGGGCTTTGCCGACACAGATGCCAAAGGACGCTACAGACTGGAATTCACTGCTAAGACGGATTCTGTTGCAGTTACGGCTTCTGGACTGACTATCGGCAGTCATGCAAAGATTGTGAAGAACCGTACGCAACGGCTTGACTTTCGTGTCAGCGAGGAGAAAGTACAGCTGAAGGAGGTCAGCGTGCGTGCACAAAAGATAAAGCAGGTCGGCGACACGCTGAGCTACATCGTCGCGGCCTATAAACAACAGGGCGACCGCGTCATAGGTGATGTGCTTAGACGCATGCCAGGCATCAAAGTGTCGGACAATGGCGCCATCAAGTACAACGGCAAAAGCATAAGCAAGTTCTACGTTGAGGATATGGACCTGCTGCAGGGCCGCTACGGACTGGCAACAAACAACATCAATGCCTCGGACGTAGCAACCGTACAGGTGCTGGAACACCACCAGCCAGTGAAGGCACTGCAAAAGAAATCGCAGACTGACGACGTGGCAATCAACCTGAAACTGAAGAATGCAGCCAAGGGTACATTGGCCATCAATACAATGATAGGCGGCGGAATTCAGCAGGCAGGTGGCTGGAAATTTGGTTCCAGGTCGTTGACCAACGGTGCAGGCACCATCGGTCACAACCCACTTTGGACGGCTGAGGTTGTGGGAATGTACTTTGCGAAGAAACGTCAGAATATGACTCTGTACAAGGGCAACAACACTGGCGACGACGTGTCCAAGGAACTGACGCAGCACTATTCACCAATAAAAAGCGTCAATCTCTATCCTTTCTGCCCTACAGGTGTCGTCATGCCTAGCGGTTCTGGCCTTCCGCAGCAGCGTACGTTCGACAATCTCTCCAACATCCTGACTATGAACCACCTGGAGAAAATCTTCACGAATACGGAGATTGGTCTGAATATAGCCTACTACAACGACCGCATCCGCCGCGAGGGAAGCAGCGAAAGCGACCTTTTTGCCGGAGGGGACAGCAGGCTTCTCACCTCAGAAACCATGACCGGCGAAACGAAGGTAAACAACCTCAACGTCCAGGCACGCTACAACTGGAACGCGACCAAGGGCTTTATAGCCAATGTGCTCAAATTCGACATCAGCTGGAACAGCGACCGCGTTGACGGGCTTCTTTCATCCGAACGTACAGGAACTGTTCCAGTAATATACGGCAATGAGCGCGTACGTCAGCATTTCGACCGTCCACAGCTCTCCGTATCGAACACGTTCAACACCATCCGCAACATCGGCAACCACACGCTCAACATCCATCTCTCAGCAGGCTATGCACAGCGCCCAAACACTCTCACCGCCTGTATTGATTCCCTGCAGAAAGACACTTCGGCCACATACATGCAGGATGTGACCTCACGCCATATCGCAGGTAACTTCCACACAAACTACGGACTACGCTTCGGGGCATTCACACTGACCTACGGCATCGTGGCGAATGCCAGCCTGCACGGCATAGAAACTGACCTCGACGGTTTCGATACTGGTGCCTACTCATCGCGCAATGACCTTTGGTACAATACTTACGAACTGACGCTCGGCCAGCAATATAAATTTGAAAAGAACGGTCTGCGTCTGTCGCTCGGCTGTCCTCTTGAACTCTATTCGCAGACACTCGACGACCGTATCCGCGATGACAGGAACAACTATGTCCATCTGCTTGTCACACCCAACTTCTCGGCAAAATACGAATGGCTTGACTGGTCTGCCGATGCCAATGCCAACTACTCCAAGACGGTGGGCGACCCAGGCGGAATTTACAAGGGATTTATCATGACCAACTATCGTTCGTTCCAGCGTTCCTACGTGGAACAGCTGTCTGAGACAGACCGCATGGGGGTCGGAGCAGGTATAGGATACCGAAGCGCAATAACCGCCACATTCCTTCGCATCAGCGGCAG
>UMKF01029871.1_pt1 | contig 38743 bp, 28 predicted proteins | sample 1966251 | NCBI WGS metagenome assembly UMKF01 (sample SAMEA4836171, study PRJEB28245) | human gut metagenome | biome: gut microbiome; material: fecal sample | place: Denmark | collected 2008
TTTCGCTTACAGAGAAAGTACCAAAACCAACGAGAGATACTTTATCGCCAGCTTTCATAGCATTAGTAACTGAAGTGATAAAAGCATCAAGTGCTTTTTTTGCATCGGCTTTGCTCATTTGAGATTCAGCAGCCATTGCGCTAATAAGTTCAGACTTATTCATAATACGTAAAATGATTAATTAATATATATGTTACACAAAAGATTATCCTACAAGGGATTAATTCCACAAATATAGCCGAACAAAACAACATATCAAATAAAAACATAAAAAAAACGCAGCAAATTATTGAAAAAGAGCTAATAGGAAGTCTTTTTCATGCTTTAAAACAGAATTTATTCGTACTTTTGCATCTAGTATCTAAATATTCAGAATTTAAAATGATGCCAACTGTAACTAAAAACCTGATAATTATCAATGTATTAGTATTTTTCGGAACGCTTGTAGCCCAACGTTACGGTATAGATTTAGCTAATTATCTAGGATTACATTTTTTCCTCGCAAGTGATTTCAATCCGGCACAGCTCATCACGTACATGTTTATGCATGGCGGGTTCAGCCATATATTTTTTAATATGTTTGCCGTTTTCATGTTCGGACCGATTCTCGAACAAACCTGGGGTCCCAAACGTTTCCTGTTTTACTATATCCTTTGCGGTATCGGTGCAGGACTCATTCAGGAAGGGGTTCAATATATTCAGTACATAACGGAACTGAGCCAACACACGGAAGTGAACTTAATAGGTTACGGCATCATTTCTATGGACCAGTATCTCAACATGATGACTACCGTAGGTGCTTCAGGAGCCGTTTACGCCATTTTGCTGGCATTCGGAATGTTGTATCCCAACAACCAACTGTTTATCTTCCCGCTGCCTTTCCCTATCAAGGCTAAATTCTTCGTTATCGGATATGCTGCGATTGAGTTATGGGCAGGACTAGCCAACAGTGCCGGAGATAATGTAGCTCATTTTGCTCACTTGGGTGGAATGCTATTCGGGCTTATTCTGATTTTGTATTGGAGAAAAAAAAGTAAAAACAATGGGACATATTATAACTGATTTAAAAGAGACATTCAGAAGAGGGAATATATTTATCCAGCTGATTTACATTAACGTAAGCATTTTTATCATTGGCACGTTAATCAATGTTTTCTTGCAACTATTTCAGCACAGTATACCCGATATATTCGGCATATTCGCTTTACCGGCTTCCTTTATTCGGTTCTTTCATCAACCATGGTCGATTATCACTTATATGTTCATGCACGCCGGTCTTCTGCATATCCTATTCAATATGCTCTGGTTGTATTGGTTCGGAAGCTTGTTTCTACACTTTTTTTCAGCAAAGCATTTAAGAGGTTTGTACATATTGGGAGGTATCCTCGGAGGTTTATTATATATGGTTGCTTACAATGTATTTCCTTTGTTCAATCAGGAAGTAGCAGTTTCTACACTAGTAGGAGCTTCGGCTTCCGTCTTGGCGATTGTGGCTGCCACTGCTTACCGTGAGCCCAATTACCGGGTACAACTCTTTCTTTTCGGCGCAATCCGTCTCAAATATCTGGCACTCGTTGTTATAGGAATTGACGTATTATCTATCACGTCAAGCAATGCCGGAGGACATATCGCTCACTTGGGCGGCGCTCTTGCCGGACTTTGGTTTGCCGCCAGCCTAAGCAAAGGGGCGGATCTGACCGCATGGATCAACTGGCTTCTGGACGCTTTTATCTCTCTATTCCAGAAAAAGACATGGAAACACAAACCCAAAATGAAAGTACATTACGGAGGAGGCACGACCAGTCGTGAAAAAGATTATGATTACAACGCCCATAAAAAAGCACAGTCCGACGAAATAGACCGCATTCTGGATAAATTGAAAAAATCCGGTTACGACAGTCTGACGACGGAGGAAAAGAAAAGCTTGTTCGATGCAAGCAAAAGATAATAAGATGGAACATATTGGCAAAATTGTCGCATATCTGATATTAGCTATCAACGCTTTCTTCGTAGGAACGCTGATATTGAGCGCTTACAGTCCTTATCTTAATCCGAAATTGAATCCGCTTTCCTCTGGACTGGGGCTTGCATTTCCACTATTTTTGGTAATCAATATCGCTTTTATCATTTTCTGGGTATTCATCAATTACCGGTATGCTTTAGTACCGCTAATCGGTTTTTTGGTTTGCTTTCCGCAGATAAGGACCTATATTCCTTTCAATTCCACTACCAAGACAATCCCGGAAGGAAGTATCAAAATTCTTTCTTATAATGTAATGAATTTCAGCAATTTGGAAAAGAAAGACGGAAAGAATCCAATCTTATCATACCTGGTTAACAGCAAAGCAGATATTATCTGTTTGCAAGAATATAATGCAGCGCAGAATAAAAAATATCTGACAGAAGCAGACATCAAAAAAGCATTGAAAGCATATCCCTATTATTCCGTTCGCCGACAAAACAGAAGCGACGTACAGCTTGCCTGTTTTTCTAAATATCCCATACTTTCAGTATCTCCCATTGATTATGAAAGTACATACAATGGTTCCGTCAAATATGTGCTGGCAGTGAATAATGACACAGTCACTCTGATTAACAACCATTTGGAGTCCAACAAACTTACCAAGGAAGACCGGGGAATGTATGAGGATATGATTAAGGACCCGAACGCCAAGAAGGTAAAAACCGGACTTCGGCAACTGGTCAAAAAATTAGCGGAAGCATCAGCCATCCGCGCTTCGCAGGCAGACTCCGTAAACAAAGCCATTACAGAAAGCAAATATCCGACTATTATAGCGTGTGGTGATTTCAACGACGGCTCTATCTCGTATACTCACCGTATCCTGACTCAAAAATTGGACGACGCATTTACCCAATCCGGCAAAGGATTAGGAATCTCGTATAATCAGAACAAATTCTATTTCCGTATCGACAATATCCTGATAAGCCCTAACCTGAAAGCTTATAACTGCACCGTAGACCGATCTATAAAGGCTTCGGACCACTATCCTATCTGGTGCCATATCAGCAAGCGATAAGAACTGTAAACTCTAATATAAAACACTTATGATGATTAAAAAAACACTAACCATTTTAGCTGCAAGTTGCATGATGTACTCCTGTACTACAAAAACAGAAAGTAATCCTTTCTTTACAGAGTTTCAAACAGAGTATGGTGTTCCTTCTTTTGATAAGATTAAACTGGAACATTACGAACCCGCCTTCCTGAAAGGTATCGAAGAACAAAATCAGAACATCGAGGCTATCATCGAGAGTCCGGAAGTTCCAACATTTGAAAATACAATCGTAGCGCTGGACAACAGTGCTCCCATTTTAGACCGTGTCAGTGCTATCTTTTTCAATATGACAGACGCAGAAACGACCGATTCGCTGACCGAGTTGTCTATCAAACTGGCTCCGGTTCTTTCGGAACACGAAGATAATATTTCCTTGAACCAGACACTTTTCAAACGGATAAACGATGTCTATCAACAAAAAGACTCATTGAACCTGACAATAGAACAACAACGACTGCTAGACAAGACCTATAAAAGCTTTGTCCGCTCCGGAGCCAACCTCGACACAAAACAACAAGCCCGCCTCCGTGAAATCAACAAGGAACTTTCTACACTCGGTATCACCTTCAGCAACAATGTATTGAACGAGAATAATGCTTTCCAACTTTTCGTTGACAAGCAGGAAGACCTTGCCGGCCTGCCGGAATGGTTCTGCCAAAGTGCCGCCGAAGAGGCTAAAGCTGCCGGACAACCGGGAAAATGGTTGTTTACTCTACATAACGCCAGCCGCCTGCCCTTCCTGCAGTATTCAGAAAACCGCCCACTCCGTGAGAAGATGTATAAAGCATATATCAACCGTGGAAATAATAACGATAAGAACGACAATAAAGAAGTAATCAGCAAAATCATTTCCCTCCGTCTGGAAAAGGCGAACTTATTGGGCTTCGATTGCTATGCCAACTTCGTGTTAGACGAAACCATGGCTAAAAATGCTAATAACGTAATGGACCTCCTGAATAATCTATGGAGCTACGCCCTGCCAAAAGCGAAATCGGAGGCCGCAGAACTTCAGCAACTTATGGACAAGGAAGGCAAAGGTGAAAAACTGGAAGCATGGGACTGGTGGTACTACACCGAAAAACTCAGAAAAGAGAAATACAACCTGTCCGAAGAAGACACGAAACCTTACTTCAAATTGGAAAATGTCCGCGAAGGTGCTTTTGCCGTAGCTAATAAACTATATGGTATCACCCTAAGCAAGCTAGAAGATATCCCTACTTATCACCCTGATGTAGAAGTGTTTGAAGTAAAAGACGTCGATGGTTCCCAACTCGGTATCTTCTATGTAGACTACTTCCCACGTCCCGGAAAAAGCGGCGGAGCATGGATGAGCAACTACCGCGAACAAAGTGGGCCAATCCGTCCGCTAGTATGCAATGTTTGCAGCTTTACCAAACCGATAGGTGACACCCCTTCTCTACTCACAATGGATGAAGTGGAAACACTGTTTCACGAGTTCGGACATGCACTGCACGGCTTGCTCACCCAATGCAAATACAAAGGAACTTCCGGTACCAATGTTGTACGTGATTTTGTAGAACTTCCCTCTCAAATCAACGAACACTGGGCAACCGAACCGGAAGTGTTGAAAATGTATGCCAAGCATTATGCTACCGGCAAAGTAATCCCCGATGAAATCATCGAAAAAATACTTCAGCAGAAAACATTCAACCAAGGATTCATGACTACCGAACTGCTGGCTGCCGCTATCCTTGACATGAACCTGCACATGCTGAAAGATGTAAAGAATTTAGATGTTGTTTCGTACGAAAAAGAAGCTATGGACAAGCTCAATCTTATCTCTGAAATTGCCCCACGTTACCGTGTGACTTACTTCAATCACATCATCGGCGGATATGCAGCCGGCTATTACAGTTACCTGTGGGCTAACGTACTGGATAACGACGCCTTTGAAGCTTTCAAAGAGCATGGAATCTTCGACAAAAACACCGCCGAATTGTTCCGTCGGAACGTGTTGGAGAAGGGTGACAGCGAAGACCCGATGACTCTCTACAAAAATTTCCGTGGCACAGAACCGAGCATGGAGCCACTGCTGAAAAACAGAGGAATGAAATAAATCGGTAAAAAAGCCCTTAAACATCAAATATTTGAGGGCTTATTACACATGAATGTGAAAAAAAAACTATATTTGCAGCCTTGTATGCGGCAAAAAGAACTTGTGTACGACAGAATTTAACTGAAAATTAAATTAAAAAAGTAATCATCATAAATTAAAAGTAAAATGCAAAACAAAGGATTTGTAAAGGTTTTTGCGGTATTACTCACGCTGGTATGCGTGTTCTACCTCTCCTTCTCCTTCGTAACACGCCATTATAACAACAAGGCGAAAGAAATTGCGAACGGCGACATGAAAGTAGAACAAGACTACCTTGACTCTCTCTCCAATGAGAAGGTCTGGCTGGGTAACTGGACGCTGAAACAATGTCGTGAAATGGAGATTAGTTTAGGTTTGGACCTGAAAGGTGGTATGAATGTTATCCTTGAAGTTTCTGTACCTGATGTTATTAAAGCACTGGCTGACAACAAGCCGGACGAAGCTTTCAATAACGCATTGGCAACAGCAGCAAAACAGGCTATCAACAGTCAGGATGATGTAATTACCCTGTTTGTCAAAGAATACCACAGAATTGCTCAGGACGCGAAACTTTCCGAACTATTCGCTACACAACAGTTGAAAGACAAAGTTAGCCAGAAATCAACGGATGCGGAAGTTGAAAAAGTATTGAGAGAAGAAGTAAAAGCGGCTGTTGAGAACTCATTCAACGTACTTCGTACCCGTATCGACCGCTTTGGTGTGGTTCAACCGAACATCCAGAGCCTGGAAGACAAAATGGGACGTATCATGGTAGAATTGCCGGGTATCAAAGAACCGGAACGTGTGAGAAAACTTCTTCAAGGTTCGGCTAACCTGGAATTCTGGGAAACATATACCGCCAAAGAAATTCTTCCGGCTATGCAGTCAGCAGACGCTAAATTGCGTGCAGTGTTAACTCAGGAAACAACTACTGATTCTGTTACAACAGACACTACAAAAGCTGCTGTTCTTACCGAAGCAACTCCGACTAAGAAAGCCGTAAGTGCTGCCGACAGCCTTGCTGCCGCTCTGAAAGGAGACGCCAAACAAGATGATGCAACTGCTGCGAACATGGAAGAGATCAAGAAACAGTATCCTTTGCTGTCTATACTGCAATTAAACTCTAGTGGGCAGGGTCCGGTTATCGGATATGCAAACTACAAGGACACTGCAGACATTAACAAATATCTGGCTATGCCGGAAATCAAAGCAGAACTTCCAAAAGACCTCCGTCTGAAATGGGGTGTTTCTCCTTCCGAATTTGACAAAAAAGGTCAGACTTTCGAATTGTATGCAATCAAATCTACCGAACGCAACGGCAAAGCTCCGTTGGAAGGTGACGTAGTAACAGATGCCAAAGACGAATTCGACCAGTACAGCAAACCGGCTGTCAGCATGTCTATGAATTCTGACGGTGCACGCCGTTGGGCTCAACTGACCAAACAGAATATCGGTCGTGCTATCGCTATCGTTCTTGATAACTATGTATATTCTGCACCGAACGTAAACACTGAGATCACAGGCGGACGTTCACAGATTACAGGTCATTTCACTCCGGAGCAGGCAAAGGACTTAGCTAACGTATTGAAATCAGGTAAGATGCCGGCTCCGGCTCACATCGTACAAGAAGATATCGTAGGTCCGTCACTGGGTCAGGAATCTATCAATGCGGGTATCTTCTCATTTGTTGTTGCTTTGATTCTGTTGATGATTTATATGTGCTCTATGTATGGCATCATCCCGGGTATGGTTGCCAATGGGGCATTGATCCTCAACTTCTTCTTTACACTGGGAATCCTTTCGTCCTTCCAGGCTGCGCTGACAATGTCCGGTATTGCCGGTATGGTGTTGTCACTGGGTATGGCAGTGGATGCGAACGTACTTATCTATGAACGTACAAAAGAAGAACTTCGCGCAGGTAAGGGAGTGAAGAAAGCACTTGCTGACGGTTATTCCAACGCATTCTCGGCTATCTTTGACTCTAACTTGACATCTATCATCACAGGTATCATCCTATTCAACTTCGGTACCGGTCCGATTCGTGGTTTTGCTACGACATTGATTATCGGTATCCTTGTATCCTTCTTTACAGCTGTGTTCATGACTCGTCTGGTTTACGAACACTTCATGAGTAAAGATAAGTGGCTGGGGCTGACATTTACAACTAAGATTTCAAAGAACCTGATGACCAATACACGTTTCGATTTTATGGGTACGAACAAGAAGTCCCTTATTATCGTCAGTGCAGTAATTATCGTTTGTATCAGCTCATTTGCAATCCGTGGCTTGAGTCAGAGTATCGACTTCACCGGTGGACGTAACTTCAAGGTACAGTTCGAAAACCCGGTTGAACCGGAACAAGTACGCGAGCTAATTGCCAGCAAGTTCGGTGATGCTAACGTAAGTGTTATCGCTATCGGTACAGATAAGAAAACAGTACGTATCAGCACAAACTACCGCATCGAAGATGCAGGTAACAACGTGGACTCAGAAATTGAATCATACTTGTATGAAACTCTGAAACCGGTACTGACTCAAAACATTTCTTTGGAAACTTTCATCGATCGTGACAATCATACCGGTGGTAGTATCGTAAGTTCACAGAAAGTAGGTCCGAGTATCGCAGACGATATTAAGACAGGTGCTATCTACTCTGTTGTATTGGCATTGCTTGCTATCGGCCTGTACATCTTACTCCGTTTCCGTAACATTGCTTACAGTATCGGCTCTATTGTGGCCTTGAGTTGTGACACCATTATGATTATCGGTGCTTACTCACTGTTCTGGGGCATCCTGCCGTTCTCTCTGGAAATTGACCAGACATTTATCGGTGCTATCCTGACGGCTATCGGTTACTCTATTAATGATAAAGTGGTAATCTTCGACCGTGTACGCGAGTTCTTCGGCCTGTATCCGAAACGTGACAAACGTCAGTTGTTCAACGACTCTTTGAACACTACACTTGCACGTACTATCAATACATCATTGAGTACATTGATCGTGTTACTGTGTATCTTCATCCTCGGTGGTGATTCAATCCGCAGTTTCGCATTCGCAATGATTCTCGGTGTTGTTATCGGTACATTGTCTTCACTGTTCATTGCATCTCCGATTGCATACAACATGATGAAGAACAAAAAAGTTGTAGTACCGGCAGCTACGGAAGAATAATAAAGTCCAGAAATAGAAAAAGCCTCTTCCGGATGTTCGGAAGAGGCTTTTTCTATTGATTATTAAAACAAATATAAGCTATAAGACGTTAATCTTGAAAGAAGCTATTGTAAAACTTAAAACTTGATACAGCATGAAAGCCTACAACACAACTTCCTATAGATTCCTCTTTGTAGTAGCCTCGAGGGGAATCGAACCCCTATCTAAAGTTTAGGAAACTTCTATTCTATCCGTTGAACTACAAGGCCGTTATAAATTTGCTTGCAAAGATAACGGTTTCTGTTGATTTAACAAGAATAAAAATAAAGGTTCCTTCCAGACACTTCAAATATTCAGCGTCAATAGGGCAATAAAGACTGATTTATTTTGATAATTCGATTAACTTTCCGACCTTTGTACTCACAAATTGAAAGTAAAAATAGTTTTTAAATTAAATATAGTAATTAAAATTATGGCAGACGAAATGATGGTTAAAGAATTGGAGGAAGTCGTAGTACGTTTCTCCGGCGACTCCGGCGATGGCATGCAGCTGGCCGGCAACATCTTCTCGAACATGTCGGCTACGGTAGGAAATGACATCTGTACATTCCCCGATTACCCGGCAGACATCCGCGCTCCGCAAGGTTCGTTAACCGGGGTTTCCGGTTTTCAAGTACACATCGGCGCCGGGCAAGTTTACACTCCCGGAGACCGTTGTCACGTATTGGTAGCAATGAATCCTTCCGCACTAAAAACACAAATCAAATTCTGTAAACCGCAAGGACTTATCATCACCGACTCCGACTCATTCGAAGCCAGAGATTTAGAAAAGGCACAATTCAAGACTGACAATCCTTTCGAAGAATTGGGTGTTAAGCAAGAAGTACTTGAAGTACCTATTTCTTCCATGTGTAAAGAAAGCCTGAAGGATTCAGGACTGGACAACAAATCCGTTCTCCGTTGTAAAAATATGTTCGCGCTGGGGTTAGTTTGTTGGTTGTTCAACCGTAACCTGGCAGCAGCCGAGAAAATGCTGCGCGAGAAATTCGCCAAAAAGCCCGAAATTGCAGAAGCCAACATCAAGGTATTGAACGACGGTTTCAACTACGGAGCCAACACTCACGCTTCTGTCTCTACTTATAAGATCGAAAGCAAAGCTCCAAAATCCAAAGGACTTTATACAGATATTAATGGTAATAAGGCAACGTCATACGGCTTGATAGCTGCAGCCGAGAAAGCTGGTCTGGAACTCTACTTGGGTTCTTATCCTATCACTCCGGCCACTGACATTCTGCACGAATTAGCCAAACATAAATCACTGGGCGTAAAAACCGTACAGTGCGAAGACGAAATCGCAGGTTGTGCATCTGCTGTCGGTGCAGCTTTTGCCGGTGCCCTGGCAGTAACTACGACTTCCGGCCCGGGCGTCTGCCTGAAAAGTGAGGCAATGAACCTTGCCGTTATCGGCGAACTTCCACTAGTGATCGTCAACGTACAGCGTGGCGGACCGTCTACCGGTCTTCCTACGAAATCAGAACAGACCGACTTACTGCAAGCTCTCTACGGACGTAACGGTGAAAGCCCGATGCCCGTCATTGCTGCAACATCACCGACCAACTGTTTTGATGCTGCATATATGGCAGCTAAAATCGCTTTGGAACACATGACTCCGGTTGTACTGTTGACTGATGCTTTTGTAGCCAACGGCTCTGCAGCCTGGAAACTTCCTAACTTGGATGAATATCCTGCTATCAATCCACCGTATGTAACTCCTGATATGGCAGGAAACTGGACTCCGTACCAACGTAACGAAGAAACTGGTGTACGCTATTGGGCTATCCCGGGAACAGAGGGCTTCATGCATCGTATCGGTGGTCTTGAAAAGAGTAACGAAACAGGTGCAATCTCTACCGAACCGGAAAATCACAATAAAATGGTTCACCTTCGTCAAGCCAAAGTGGACAAAATTGCAAACTACATCCCCGAGCTCGAAGTATTGGGCGACAAAGATGCAGATTTGCTGATTGTAGGCTGGGGTGGTACTTACGGCCATCTCCGTCTGGCTATGGACTATATGCGCGAACATGGAAAGAAAGTGGCTTTCGCCCACTTCCAATACATCAACCCGCTACCGAAGAACACGGCTGACGTATTACGTAAATATAAAAAGATCGTGGTAGCTGAACAGAACTTGGGACAATTTGCAGGTTACCTGCGCATGAAAGTGCCCGGACTGAACATCAGCCAGTTCAACCAAGTGAAAGGACAGCCTTTCGTTACGAGAGAATTGATAGATGCATTTACTAAATTATTGGAGGAATAAGAGATGAGCGATAAAGTATATACCGTACAAGATTATAAATCAGGCCAGCCCCGCTGGTGTCCGGGATGCGGTGACCACGCTTTCCTGAATTCACTGCATAAGGCTATGGCCGAATTGGGAACAGCTCCGCATGATATTGCCGTAATTTCGGGTATCGGTTGTTCTTCCCGTCTACCTTACTATGTAAATACGTATGGCTTCCACACTATACACGGACGTGCAGCTGCTATTGCAACAGGAGCCAAAGTAGCTAATCCCAATTTGACTATCTGGCAGATTTCCGGTGACGGTGATGGCCTGGCAATCGGTGGTAACCACTTCATCCACGCTGTCCGCCGTAACATTGACTTGAATATGATTCTGCTGAACAACCGCATTTACGGTTTGACCAAGGGACAATATTCACCGACTTCCGAACGTGGATTTGTCAGTAAATCATCTCCTTACGGAACAGTAGAAGACCCATTCCATCCGGCAGAACTTGCTTTCGGTGCACGTGGACGTTTCTTTGCACGCTGTATCGCTGTAGACGGCGCCGCTTCCGTAGAAGTATTGAAAGCAGCAGCCACTCATAAAGGAGCTTCGGTTGTCGAAGTTCTGCAAAACTGTGTTATTTTCAACGACGGAACTCATGCCAGCGTTGCAACCAAAGAAGGACGTGCCAAGAACGCGATCTATCTGGAACATGGTAAACCGATGTTGTTCGGTGAAAACAAAGAATTCGGATTAATGCAGGAAGGTTTCGGACTGAAAGTAGTGAAACTCGGTGAAAACGGTATCACAGAAAAAGATATTCTTATCCACGATGCACACTGCCAGGACAATACACTTCAACTGAAACTGGCCTTGATGGAAGGTCCCGACTTCCCGATTGCACTCGGTGTAATCCGCGATGTAGATGCTCCGACCTACAATGATGCAGTTACAGAACAAATCGAAGAAATCAAAGGCAAAAAGAAATACCACAATTTCCAAGAGCTGTTGATGACTAATGATACTTGGGAAGTGAAGTAAATTCATAATTTATCTAATAACAAAGGCGTAGAGTGAGAACTGGTTCTCTTTCTACGCCTTTATTTATTATCCACCATAATTCAGCCATTCTGCCGATCAAACTATGTACGAACTCTCTTGAGATGAGCAGAGCAATTCCCCTACCGCCATATGGAATTTGAAATTCATAAAATATATCCTTTTATTCTATTGATAGATATCCGTTCCAAATGCCCAACCCAAATAATTTGCCTCCAGCACCTTATCTACTTTATCAAACACGACTGTGAATGGATGCTTCAAGTTACAATGAAGATTAGTTATTTGCCTCTCATTTGCTTTGACCTTCAGTTTATTTCCTTGCTTTTCAATAGTACAGTTGTATCCGACAACCGAACCATCCGGACGTTCTACAATAAAGGCGTTAGTAAGCATAGATTCAGCAATACACTTGAATACTTCGTGCACATCGTTATCCTGTGTATTAATTGTCTGCCAATCACTAACCATATTCACATATTGTTCACCTATAATAAATTCGCGTGTATCATAGAGTTCAGGATGTGGATTTCCAAAACTCAATGAATCTTGTGTCACATGTGTATCAGCACTGCAAGCCTGTTTTACTTTCAGATACGGATCTACAACAAATGCCCAGCGAAGATTTCCTGTACGATAATCAATCAGATGAGAAAAAGCTCCCATCGCATTATAAGTTTCTTTCAACCAGCGTTCTTCACCTGTCAGCAGATAAGCATAATAGGTAGCGTAACCACGCCAGCCGCTCCAACCGTGAGGAGAGTTGAACATGTTCGGCAACATCTGCACGTCATATTGTGCTTCCCAATAACGCATGGTTCCACCCCTCCGGCGGGCATCGGGGACTCGCAGTTGGGTAAGACAATCATGACTCTCCAGAATTTGTAACATAGCGTCTGTATAATGTTTACGCACCTTTTCGTCTTTCTGCATCAATCCCAGCATTCCAATCTGAAGTGCAGAACAGGAAATCATTCCATCCTCAAAAGTAAGTTCTCCTTCTGTTTCAAAGTCACCTTGTGAAGCAACCAACTGGTCGATAGCACGTTTGGCAGATTGATAATGGCGCTCCGCCGTCTCTGCCCATACAGTATTCTTCTTGCCTAACTCACGTTCGACCAAAGTAAGTTCCAGCATACTTTTCGCTACATAGATAACGCTGGTATAAATAATATGATGATTGACATAGGCACCATCTTCACGTTGCCAATTGTTCATCAACCAGTCTGCCAAACGAGAAGCCTTCTGTAAGTCGGCTATATCACCATAAGCTTGATATTTGTCTACTAACAAACCTATTGTCCCCGAAGTATTCTGTATGCGTGAAGCGTGGTACTTAGGCTCCATCTTTTGTTGATCATGTAACAAGCCGAATAAATAATCAAAGCGATCACGTAAAGCTTTATCCAGTTGTTTATCCGGAAAATATTGTGCAGCAATAAAAGAAGAATGGAAGCCATACCAACTTTCTATGTGTGAAGTAGCTTTCTGGTGATATTTCAAAGCATTCCGACGTGCCTGTTCCATAGTCCATTTCCAGTCATGATGTACTGAAAGAATACCTTCTGTTTCTTTTCCATTGTCCCTGACACGTACTGTATACAACCCGACATCCGGCAGTACACACGACACTTGCTTTACTCCCTCTCCCTGTGTCCGGATATTGACCTTCAACTCCTGCCCTTTATCATCCAACACTTTGATATCTTTAGAACCAGACAGAACTTCAAAAGATGCGGTTTCTCCCGGAACATAAGTCGTCCGATCAATAGAGATCATCGGTATGCCAGTCGCCTTATGTATAACGTGTTCAAATTCCCCCAACGGATTTATATCCATGAGCACAATAGTCCAGCTCTTGATCTCCCCTTGTTTCAGCATCCACAAATCTTGTGGATTGCGTTCGGGCAAAGGTAATGCATTCATCAAATCCAGATTTAATGACTCTATCCGGTGCCCCATAAACCAATGTGGAGGTGGATCTTGATAACCCAGATTGTAAGCCACACTCCATGAAGCTACAGGCTGTGGCGATACAATTCCCAAAGCGTGTCCTGCAGGGGTTTGCAGATAACCGTAGAAATGTGTCTTTTCATTGCGCATCAGCGTTGGGAAATATTTTCCAAACCAGTCCGGATACTTATCCATATAAGTATCGATTCCCAATTTCAGTCCCGCCTTTGTCGGTTGAAAAGGTACATTCCCTTTGTTTTCAAGAGTAACTTTCAAAGCCGGCTGCCCTTTCCATGACTGATACGTTAGACGGCATTCCACCTGGTCTATCGTACTCCGATAAGAAAGATATCCGTCAGGTATCCAAGCTGCGGTAATTTCTTTACCACTGATTTCAGCATAAAAAGAAGGACCACAGTTACCTTGCCCAGAACGAAAGAAAGGAATGGTGTCATTACCTTTCTTATCCTTGAAGATAATCTGTTCCAAATAGCCCTTGTCTGAAATGCGAGCTTCCCATCCGGTATGTTTCCATACGGTAGACTGAGAAAAGGCACCCATACTACATAACAAGCTTCCTAGCAGGAAATAATTTTTTATCATTTATATATCAGTTTTTTGTGTTTTGTATAGTAAATCACACTTCCCCTATATAAGGGAATTAAGGGAAAGTGTGATATGTATATGTCTATTTATGGCAACTCAATTACCAATTAGGATTCTGTACCAATTTCGGATTCTTGTTCAAATATTCCTGCTGAATCGGATAGAGGTAGCCTTCTTCTTTAAATACGAATGGCATCATGTCTGCCTTAACTTCCCTATTAAATTCTTCAGCTGTTGTACAAATTACTTTTTCAATTAACAAAATCGAGCCAAATATACAAGTATATCATCAATTACAAAAATAATAAGGCTTTAAAAGTTTTCAAATATAGGAAAGTTTCCACAAGAGAAGTTCCGCATCCGACTATAAAAGTCTTTTACTCAAATAGCGTACCGGATACCACACAGAAAGGAATCCGACAGTCAGAACGGTTATGAAGACAAGCACAACATCCCACGCATGAACACTGACAGGGTAGGCGTCCACGATAAAAGTACCACCGCCTCCACCTAGCGAAATTACGCCAAATTTCTGCTGGACAAAACATAAAATTAATCCGAGAATAATACCGGAGATAGCACCAAAAAGAGAAATAAGACGTCCCTCAAATAAGAATATCCGGGAAATAAGTTTATCATTAGCCCCCAGACTGCGTAATGTTACAACATCATCTTTTTTATCCAGTATCAGCATAGAAAGAGAACCGATCACATTAAAACAGGCAATCATAAGGATAAAAGTCAAAAATAGATAGGAGATCAGTTTCTCAATTTCCATAATACGGAACACATCCGCCTGCTGCTGATAACGGTCCTGAACAACAAAATCATCTCCCAACATTTTTTCGATCTTAGATTGTACAGATGAGACGTTTGCACCGGATTTTAATTTCAGCTCTATCGCAGAAACCTCCGTGGTATAATCCAGCAGTTGTCGGATAAAATCAAGAGAGGTAAGAATATATTTACCATCATACAGCTGTTGATTCACGACAAACACCACTCCGGGAGAATAAAGATAGTCACGTTTAAAGGAAGCACCGGGATTTGCCATATTTACTTTGGCATTCCGTTTGGGAAGATAAACCTGAAGCGGATCGACAAATTCCAATCCTGTACCTAAAGTGGCCACGAGTTCCACTCCCATAATCCCGTAATTCACAATCGAATCATGCAAGAGAAACTCACCGGCTCCATAAAGTATACTGTCAATCTCGGTCAATTCCTCAAAGTTATCTTCTACACCCTTCAAAACAGCCATAGTCTGACGGTCTTTATACTGTACCATTGCATTCTCTTCGAGCGTTTCTGTAGATACAGCCACTTCGGGAAGCGCACAAACAGCGCGAATCCGTTCATCTTGCCCGTCAAAAACCTTCCCTTCACGAACCACAATTTTCAACTGCGGATCGAAAGCGGTGAAAAAGCTGGCCACCATATCCTGAAAGCCGTTAAAAACAGAGAGTGTACAGATCAACGCCAATGTAGCAAGAGCCACTCCGCACACAGAAATGCCGGATATGATATTAATAGCATTATGTTTCTTTTTCGAAAAAAGATAACGCCGGGCTATATAGAAGGGGAAATTCACCTCTGCAATGAATTATTTCATTTCAGCAATGAGTCAATCTTCTCGATATAATCCAACGAATCATCCACAAAGAACTTCAGTTCAGGGATAATACGTAGCTGATAACGAACACGAGTACCCAGTTCATAACGAATGGATTTCATATTATCATTGATATTCTTCACCATTTCTTCTGCTTTCTCAGAAGGAAAAACACTGAGATAAACACGGGCAATACTCATATCCGGACTAATGCGCACAGCACTAACCGATACCAACGTCCCATGCATCGCCTTTGTCTGCAACAGGAATATCTCACTCAGTTCTTTCTGCAACAAGCGGGATATCTTATTCTGTCTAGTTGTTTCCATAAATCTACTCCTTTACTTTTTTCTTATAATCGTTAACCCATCACGTAAGGGTAATATTACTTTCTCCACCCGTTCATCTTTGGCTACAAGATCATTAAAAGCCTTAATGCCGATTGTCTGGGCATCCGTATTACGGGGTTGTTCCAGCACATGACCATCCCACAGCGTATTGTCAGCTATCATGTATCCTCCTTCGGAAAGATGAGCCAACGTCATTTCGTAATACTCAATATATTTACGTTTATCACCGTCAATAAAAGCCAGATCAAACGTAACGCCCAAATCGGGAACAAGTTCCAAGGCATCACCTATATAGAAACGGATTTTATCTGCAAATGGCGATTTTTCAAGCCACGGACGGGTAAAGTCCTCTTGTTCATCATTTATTTCAAAGGTATGCAACATTCCGCCCTCCGACAAACCTTCTGCCAGACAAAGAGCGGAATATCCGCTATACGTCCCGATCTCCAGTATCTGCCGAGGCCGAATCATCTTCACAAACATCTTCAACATCCGCCCCTGCAAATGCCCGGAAGCCATACGGGGACGAAGCAATTTTACGTGCGTATCCCGATACAGCGCTTTCAAATAATCGCTTTCGGGATCAATATGTTGCAGAATATATTCGTCAATAGATTCAGTCTCTTGCATACAGCCTGTTCTTTTTACAGATAACGGTTATTATTAGGCAATACGGTATCTTCCGCATGCTTCAACGCATCCTCCACCACATTTATTTCGAGGAAGGAAGTTTGCGTACCTTCTTTACCACTACTCAAATAGCCTACCATATCCGTTGGCTGCAAACGTCCTTCTTTCAACAGGCGGCGCAGGGCTGCAAAATAGTATTCCTGCCCGTTTGCGAGTTCCGGCATATAGATCGCTTCCACACCATAAGAAAGAGCCAGATGCCGCATCGTCTTTTCCTTATAACAAATAGCCAATACCGGATACTTGCCACGGAAAGCAGCCAGATTGCGTGCTGTACGTCCGCTATAACTGTCGGTAATGATCGCACGTATCTTTAACTTAGATGTAGCTTTTACAGCCTGTTTGGCAAGGAAAGCCGTAACATCATTACTGTTTTCATCCAACGGGATACGAATATCATTTTCTTCCAGTTTATCTTTTTCAGCCTGAGCCGCAATCTTAGTCATTGTTTTCACCGCATCCACCGGATACTTACCATAAGCAGTTTCACCACTCAACATCAAAGCGTCCGTACGATAATAAATTGCATTGGCAATGTCAGTAACTTCCGCACGAGTAGGACGAGGATTGTTAATCATCGTATGCAACATTTGCGTAGCAACGATCACCGGCTTCTTTGCCAGGATACATTTACGAATCAGCACACGCTGGATTCCCGGAATGCGTTCCTGAGGGACCTCAATACCTAAATCACCACGGGCAACCATAACGCCGTCGGCTACTTCCAGTATCTCATCAATATTATCTACGCCTTCCTGATTTTCAATCTTGGCAATAATCTTAATGTCACTATTATGAGCATCTAGAATCGCACGAATATCAAGTACATCCTGACGATTGCGCACGAAAGAGTGAGCGATAAAATCAATATCCTTTTCGATAGCATAAAGGATATTGTTACGGTCTTTTTCCGTCAAGGAAGGAAGATTGATACGAACACCCGGAACATTCACGCTCTTACGGCTTCCCAAAGTAGCTTCGTTCTTCACTTCACAAAGCAAATAATCAGCGGTTTTATCAATGACTTCCAGTTCCAGATCACCATCGTCAATCAAAATCGTACCACCGATATTCAAATCGTGTACGAAATTGGGATATGAAACAGCAATACACTCACGGGTAGTTTCAAGTTCCGGATTACCTACAATCTTTACTTTCTCACCTATTTTATATGGAATCGGTTCTGCATTGGCAGTCGTACGGACTTCCGGTCCTTTCGTATCCATTAGAATCGCAATACGATTGGACACGGTACGTACATTTGCAATCAGAGCTTCAAAACCTTCACGGCTGGCGTGCGCAGTATTCATACGCACCACATTCATTCCAGCTTCAAAGAGCTGTTTTATAAAATCCACATCACAACGTCTATCCGAAATAGAAGCCACAATCTTAGTCTGTTTCAATAACATAGTCTTTCTACCTATTATATATTATACCTTATTTATTTTCTAACAATGCCTCCAGCGCCAACCTATATGAGTTCAGTCCAAAGCCGCAAATCACCCCTTTGCAGGCACAAGCAATCATCGACACATGCCGGAAAGACTCACGACTATGTACATTGGAGATATGCACCTCGATAACCGGAGACGTCACAGAGCGAATAGCATCCTGCAAAGCAATGGAAGTATGCGTATAAGCACCCGCATTCAGAATAATCCCGTCCACGTCAAATCCTACCTGCTGTATGCAGTCAATCATCTCTCCCTCAATATTCGATTGAAAATAGTCGATCTCCACGTCAGTGTATCTTTTGCGAAGTTCAGCCAAATAATCTTCAAATGTAACGCTTCCATATATGGAAGGTTCACGCTTACCCAACAGATTTATATTCGGGCCATTAATAATTTGTATCTTCATCGCGTAATCCTCTTTTTTTATACCTTTGTATCCAAAGAACAATATTTCAAGCCACAAAGATAGTGCAAACCGAATGTAGAAACAAATTTATTTGTATTCTGCTGAGGTGCAGCCTATCTTCGCGGAGCAAAGGTAGAAAAAAGAAATGGAAATCAACGAAAAAAAGAAGAAGAAGGAACAACAGGAACTGATAATCAGAAAGTATCAGCAGTATCTCAAACTGGAAAAGTCTTTATCTCCCAACACGCTGGAAGCCTATCTTACAGACCTGGACAAATTGATGAGTTTCCTGACCTTGGAGGGCATCAACGTTCTGGAAGTGTGCCTGTCTGATCTCCAACGTTTTACAGCCGGACTACATGATATTGGTATCCATCCCCGTTCGCAGGCCCGTATCCTGTCAGGGATCAAATCATTCTTCCGTTTCCTGCTTATGGCTGATTATTTGGAGGCTGATCCCAGCGAATTGCTGGAAGGGCCCAAAATAGGCTTCAAACTCCCTGAGGTGCTGACGGTGGAAGAAATCGACCGGATTATCTCTGCCGTCGACCGCAGTAAGGCCGAAGGGCAACGAAACAGGGCTATATTAGAGACCTTATATAGCTGCGGACTTCGCGTATCAGAACTTGTCAACCTCAAGCTGTCCGATCTTTATTTCGACGAGGGCTTCATCAAAGTGGAAGGAAAAGGCAGCAAACAACGACTTGTACCCATTTCCCCCCGTGCCATTAACGAGATAAAACTCTACTTCACCGACCGTAACCGGATCGAAGTAAAAAAAGAATATGAAGATTTTGTATTTGTCAGCCAGCGGAGAGGCAAAGGACTTTCACGAATAATGATCTTCCACATGATTAAAGAATTAGCACAAACGGCAGGTATCATCAAAAATATCAGCCCGCACACTTTCCGCCACTCTTTTGCCACTCATTTACTGGAAGGCGGAGCCAATTTGCGGGCTATTCAATGCATGCTCGGACATGAGTCTATTGCTACAACCGAAATCTACACGCATATCGACCGTAATATGCTTCGCAGTGAGATCATTGAACATCATCCCCGAAATATCAAGTACCGGAAAGAAAAAGAGCGCTAATTTCATTAAATTATGATAAAATCAACCCCTTATCCTTATATTTATATTAAGAATTAATATCTTTGCGTTACTTTTTCTGTACTAGACAGAAAGGTGTATGTGAATACGACGATATTTCAATTACAAACATTTAATTTATACCTAAAATGACTAAGAAGTTGTACTTGCCTTTACTCATGGCAATGGTTGTTGCATTATTCTCTTCTTGCAGCAAAAAAATGGGTGAATTATCAGCTGATTACTTCACTGTTACTCCGCAGGTGCTGGAGGCAGTAGGTGGTAAAGTTCCTGCAACCATTAACGGCAAATTCCCGGAAAAGTATTTCAACAAGAAAGCAGTTGTAGAAGTAACTCCGGTTTTGAAATGGAATGGTGGCGAAGCTAAAGGCCAACCAGCGACTTTCCAAGGTGAAAAAGTAGAAGGTAACGACCAGACTATCTCTTACAAGATGGGTGGTAGCTACACAATGAAAACTTCCTTCGACTATGTTCCTGAAATGGCTAAGTCTGAACTGTACCTCGAATTTAAAGCTACTATCGGTAAGAAAGTGGTTACTATCCCTGCTGTGAAAGTAGCTGATGGTGTCATTTCTACTTCTGAATTAGTTAACAATACATTAGGTAACGCAAACCCGGCATTGGGCGAAGACGCTTTCCAACGTATCATCAAAGAAAAACATGACGCTAACATCATGTTCTTGATCCAACAAGCTAACATTCGTTCAAGCGAGTTGAAAACTGCTAAAGAATTCAATAAAGAAGTGGCTAACGTAAACGAAGCTGCTAACAAGAAGATCAGCAATATCGAAGTTTCTGCATACGCTTCTCCTGATGGTGGTGTAAGCTTGAATACTACACTGGCTGAAAATCGTGAAAGCAACACAACTAAGATGTTGAGCAAAGACCTGAAGAAAGCTAAAATCGACGCTCCGATCGATGCTAAATATACCGCACAGGACTGGGAAGGCTTCCAGGAACTGGTTTCTAAATCTAACATCCAGGATAAAGAGTTGATTCTCCGCGTATTGTCAATGTATCAAGATCCTGCACAAAGAGAACAAGAAATCAAAAACATTTCTTCAGTTTACAAAACTTTGGCTGACGAAATCCTTCCTCAGCTGCGTCGTTCTCGTTTGACTTTGAACTACGAAATCATCGGTAAGTCTGACGAAGAAATCGCTAAGCTGGCTTCTTCTAATCCTTCAGAACTGAATGTTGAAGAATTGCTGTATGCTGCTACACTGACTAACGATCCTGCTAAACAAGAAGCTATCTATACTCAGGCTACAAAACAATTCCCTAACGATTACCGTGCTTTCAACAACTTGGGTAAATTGGCTTATCAGGCTGGTAACGTTGACAAAGCAGAATCTTATTTCAAGAAAGCTGCCAGCGTTAACGCTTCTCCTGAAGTTAACATGAACTTAGGTTTGATCTCTTTGATCAAGGGTGACAAAGCTGCTGCTGAAACTTACTTCGGTAAAGCTGCCGGCACTAAAGAACTTGGCGAATCTATGGGTAACCTGTACATCGCTCAAGGTCAATATGAAAGAGCAGTTAACTCATTCGGTGACTCTAAGACTAACAGTGCTGCTCTGGCTCAGATCCTTGCTAAGGACTACAACAAGGCTAAAAACACATTGGCTAACGTAGAAAGACCGGATGCTTACACTGACTACCTGATGGCTGTTTTAGGTGCTAGAACTAACAATTCTTCTATGGTAACAAGCAGCTTGAAGAGCGCAGTTGCTAAAGATCCTTCATTAGCTAAGAAGGCAGCTACTGACCTGGAATTTGCAAAATACTTCACTAATGCAGATTTCATGAGCATCGCTAAATAATAAGAATTACCACTCTATTTTAAATAATGAGAATTGCCTGTCATATAAATGACGGGCAATTCTTTTTTTATCCGGAGAGAACGGTTAATTAATAAAATACCCTAAAGAAAGGTTCTTTATTGTCGGCAAAATAGTATATTCGTAATCATAGAATAGAATATATGAAAAAGCACAGTAGATACTATTACAGTTTATTAATCAGCTGCCTCATTATTATGAGCAGTTGCCAGCCCAAACCTTCATCACTACTGAAAGAAGCCATGAAAATGGAAAAAGTTTCAACAGACAGTATATTCTTCTATTTGCAACAAATAGCACACCCCCGCCAATTATCCCTATCCGAACAAGGAGACTATTATTTGCTCTCTTATAAAGCAACGCTATGGAAAACCGGCCTCCCCGGTGACTCACTGCTCCGAAATGCTCTCACGTGCTACAAACAAAGCAACCTACAAGCCAAATGGCTGCAAGCACACATAGAGCAAAGCGCTTCCTACCTATATAAGAATCTACCCGATTCCACATTATTATCAACCGGAAAGTTGCTGAAAGAGTACCAACTGAACGATACATTAAAGACACGCATATACGGACTAAGGAGAGCGGCATATTACAGAAAACAAGACTACAATCAAGCCCTTGCAATGGCGGATAGCAGCAAACAGCTAACCCGTAAAAGCAAAGATACGCTTGCCTACTTCACTGCAAGCCAACTATACCTTCAAATTATAGAAGCAATGCAGCAACATGAAAAATATACCCAAGGGTACAAAAAGTTGATAGAAGAACTTAGAGACTCTCCCAACCACCAGTCCCTCATTTATTATGCATTCGAAAATCTGCTGAATACCAGTTTGGAAAGAAAAGATTACCGGCAAGCGCTGAAGTATCTCCAACTGTTATCCAATGAACGTCGCAGCCGATACGAAATTCCCCATTACCTATTGCTCCGTGGGAGGACATACGCAGCCCTGAACCAGACAGATTCCGCCAAATATTACTATCAGCAAGCTGCAACCTCCACTTCAGAATTTATTGCCATGGAAGCAAATGCTCTTTTATTCAATCTGATAAATCAAGAAGATTATCCAGAACAAGCGTTTTACAGCAAACAAAAGGAAAATACAATAAAAAATAATATACTTGGCAACATCAATTCAGAAATACAAAGAAGAGAATTCAACGAGCTCAAATTGCAAAACGAGCTATACCAGCTTCATTTTCAGCAACAGAAGCACGAACTATGGATGCTCGGAATCATCACAGCTTTACTAAGCGTAGGGTTCATCGCATTCTTCTTTTATCAAAGAGAGAAAAAAGAGCGGTTGCAGCAAGAGAATCTATTATTGCACAAGGAAGCGGAACTAAGCGGATTGCGGGAAAAAGAAATCCGACAGAGAAACAAAGAAGCGGAGTTGCGGGAAGCTCTTTTCAGAAGAATATCGTTCTTTCATAAACTACCTTCCCTCCACACCGATGACAAGCAGGATGAATCTGCCGCTAACAGCAAAATAGTGGTAACAAACACAGAGTGGGCGGAAGTCATTTCAGTCGTAAATGATGCCTTCGACAATTTTGTAGTTCGCTTACAACAAGCCTATCCTTCTTTGGGAGAAAAAGAAATCGGCTTCTGCTGCCTCGTCAAAATCAATGTCAATATACAGGATTTATCAGACATCTACTGTATCAGCAAAGCAGCTATCACCAAACGAAAATATCGAATCAAAACCGACAAGCTGGGAATCACTGATGAAAACATAAGCCTTGACAGTTTTCTCAAAGCATTTTAGTAATTAGTCCAACCTCATTTATATTTTGTCCGCCTTACAAAATAACGCAATAGCGTATATTCTACTAATAATCAGATATATAAGCGACAACCAAGAGAGCATTCTTGTCCGCCTGTTTTTTTGTTTTTCTATTTGTTTCAGCCTACTTTTGTCCCGAAGCCAATTAGAAAAACAGTACTAACTAAATAAATATCAGTATGAAAAACAGAAGTATTATTTTCAGTTTATGCGCTTGTTCTTTATTAGCAATTTTTGCTTTTACAGACAACAGCAAAGCAACGAAAGACCCACTGGCACTATCGCCTGTCGTAGCCAAGAACGTCACAACACCTACGGGAACATTAATTTCCTGTAATTTAAAAAGCCTGAAAGATACGGTAGACATTCCCCTGAGCTATCTGACAGAAGAACTCCAAGTGGTACAGTTAGACAATCGGGATGAAGCACTGGTAGGAGGTTGGGTACGTACTACTGTCAGCGACAATTACATTCTGGTAAGTAATAACAAACAGACTCCCTATAAACTTTTCACCCGTGACGGCAAATATATCACCAACATTGGCGCCTATGGCCAGGGACCGAACGAATACGGTAATACATACGCTGAACAGTTAGACGAGGCCCACAACCGTATCTATATCCTACCCTGGCAAAGTGACAAATTACTTGTATTCGATTTGAAAGGAAATCCACAAGCCCCCATCCCATTATGCCTGCGCGTTCCTAAAGGACAATTCAGAGTAGACACGGAGAAATCGGAAGTCACAGTGACGGTACTGCCATTTCAGGGTTGGCCGGCAGTAGTATGGACACAAGATTTTAACGGCAAACGCAAAAACTTCGTTGCTCCCGCACATCTGACCGTTCCACGAGACTTCAGTAATGAAGTATTTATGGGTAACAACACCTCCGATTATGATGTCATGCTAATGGTCATTATGCCTACCCCGCGAGTAGACAGCCTATACCACTACAACAATGCCAAAAACCGTCTGGAAGCCCGTTTCACTGTCGAATATGCCAATAAAGATAAAATTCCCTGGCATGGCTATTCCGAATATCCGCGCCATTTTATAGGCGACGTTTCTTTCCCGGTACAAATGTCTAAAAACACATGGGGAAGCACTAAGCCTGCCAAATATATTGTAGACAAAAAGACACTGCACGGCAACTATTTCCACTTGTACAATGACTTTTTAGGAACAAAGGAGATGCAGATATGGCCGTCTTTCGGCAACGGATATTACATCTCTAACATGGAACCGTCACAACTAAAAGAAACACTAGAGAAAGAACTGGCAAGAAAAGATCTCCCCAGCACAGTACGAAAACGTACACAAGCGTTAGTGAAATCATTAAACGAAGACAATAACAACGTTGTTCTCTTTGCTAAAATGAAAAAATAAAAGGTACTGATATACATATCTACACTGGAAATCCTTCCGTCCTCGGAGGGATTTCTTTTTAATTATACGTATCTGTAAATTTGTCTGCGGATTTCTTTGATATTTCATAAAATCTTTGTAAATTGTTACGTCACAAAATAGTTGGAGGACAGCCTTATGAAAGACCCGTTTGACATCAAAGTAAATTCGATTCCAGCTCTTTACAAGCAGTTTCCAAATGAAGAAGCCTGTATTAAATATCTTGAAGATTTTAATTGGCACGGCAAACCCATTTCACCGTTTGATAAAACCTCAAAAGTCTACAAATTGAAAAACGGGAGTTATCGCTGTAAAAACACAGGGAAGAACTTTACCGTAAAGACAGGAACCATGTTTGAGAAAACAAAGATTGACCTACAAAGGTGGTTTGTTGCTATATGGTTGGTTATTAACCATAAAGCGGGGCTTTCTTCCTACCAGTTGGCAAAAGATATAGATGTCACTCAAAAGACAGCGTGGTTCATGCTGCACAAAATAAGGAGCCAAATGTATCTTGCCAACGAAAATCCTCTAACGGATGATGTGGAAATTGATGAAACACTTGTCGGGGGTAGAAACAAGAACCGCCATTGGAACAAGAAAGTGGCACACTCACAAGGACGTTCCCATAAAGACAAAACTCCGGTAGTTGGAATGATACAACGGGATTTCTTAATAAATGCTCTAGTAACGGGAGATACTACCGCCAAAACTCTTTCTGCATTTATAAAGAAACACGTACAGCCCGATTCCAATATCTATACGGATGAAAATGCTTCTTACAACGAAATAGGCAAGGAATATCCACGCCAAGTGGTTGACCATAGTAAGAATTTGTATAGTTACGACAATATCACAACTAACAGAATAGAAGCCTGCTGGACACATTTCAAACGTATGATGTTAGGAACATATCGGAATGTTCACACGAAGAAATACCTGCAAAAGTATGTTGATGAATTTGTGTTCAGATATAACTTGAGGGACATTAGTACTTCCGAAATGTTTATCTGTTTCCTCTGTTGTTCTGACGGACGTATAACACATAAAGAAATAAAAGAAGCAAAATGGATAGAACTAACAGAAAACAAGCAGAGTTTATACTAGGTGAAATTACTATTCCCTGCGTAACAATGGTCAATGAAGTTATAGGGTTGACGGTACAGGGAACACAATTATTGATAAACACCTACTTCGGGGACTTGTCCGATGTGGAAATACCTCAAAAGTATTACTTTGAAATGTGTGGCAAACAAGGCTATTTCCTAACCGTAATAAATCACCTCTATGGGTCGTCTAAAGCTAAAACTAAACGTGGATTTAAGAAGTTATTGGCAGAAGCACTCCCGTCCCTTATAGACCCTAAAAACGGACTAATACAAAAAGAGCCGGAACTTACTCCGGCTGATTTTAAAAGGTTTGATAAATTCTTGTTGAAAGCAAGGAAAAGATAATGGTTAATTAGTGTACGGCACAAATTCCGTTGAGTTTTGCTGTAACTGTATTTCCAGATTCATCTGTTATTTGAGCGGGTTCTGACCAATCGATGCCGTTCTCTGATAACAAATAATAGCCATTACTCCTTAGAGCCACAATGCGCCCACTTTCGTATAATACGGATATTAAACTAGAAGTTCCAGGTTTTGCGAATCTTTGTTCAAATGTCACTAAATCAGCAGATGTAAAGATAACAGTATTAGTCCCACAAATTATAAATTTATCTTTAGCATAAACTATGGAATAAAATTTGTCGTATGAAATTCTTGCTAAAGCAGACCAGCTAATTCCATCTTCTGATGTTGTTATGCGTCCTCCCCCTATGGCAACAAATTTCCCATTTCCAAATGTTACAGCCATTAATTGTGTCTCTGTATCTTCTCCTATTTTAATTGCAGATGTCCAAGTCACGGCGTCAGTGGAAGTAGTTATATAGCCATAATCTTTTCCACCATACTCATGATACCCCACAGCAACGAATTTTCCGTTTGCATAGGTAATGGAACTTAAGTCTCCATATAATGAGGGTATTGAAACTGGGGTTGCCCAGTCTATACCATTTGTAGAATAGGTAGCAAATGCTTTTTGCCCACTATATCCACTCCCCCCCACAGCAACAAACTTTCCGTTTGCATAGGCAACGGCATACCAAACATTCGAGCCTACCTGTTTTGGGGTATTCCAATCAACACCATTAGTGGACATAGTTACATATCCATTTTCTCCCACAGCTACATATTTTCCATCCCCATACGCAACAGCATTCCACGCGTTACTTCCTACTATCATATTTAAATCTCCTATTTTAAAGTTTATAATATCATCTGTTGACGGTGGTGTAGTAGGCTCATCTGGCTTTTCGGGCTCATCTGGCTTTTCGGGTTCAACAGGCTTTTCCGGTTGTTCTACAGGCGGTTTCACTGGCTCATAATCATCGTTATCCTTTTCACACGCAATAAACAAACAGGCGCATAGCACCACCATACAAAATATTTTCATTCTCATAATCGCTTTTAATTTGTTGATTTCAATAATACTACGTTATTGTAGTTTTTATAATATTTCCACCGGCTCCTACTACAATTATATCAATTGGAGCCGCTTCTTGTGAAATAGGAATAGTCCGTGTTACTCCACCTCCGGTAATAGTTATAAATGTGGAACGGCTGCCTCCTGTATTTTTATCGGCTTTCACATTTACAGTTCCGTTTCCGGAACCTGTATCCGGAGTTGCGGTAATAAAATCTTTCTTCATAATTCTTACTTTTTAATACGTTAATAGAACAAAGTTATTTTGTTTGACAACAATATACAACTTGGAAATCCTAGTTACATATAATACGTGAGAACCATAAATCAAATTTTATCATGGATTATTCGTTCTTTATTGGAACGATTGAAAATACTGTGTAGATAGAAGGAATGGTGACAATAATTCCTTTTGAACTTTCAATTCCAACATGGGAATTTACTCCATTATCGGGAATCACTGAGTTTTGCTTTTGGACATTAGTAAATGCCCCCATCAGCATAATAAATACTGATAAAATGAAATACTTTTTCATAATGGCGAATTTTAAACGATTTTCCTCAGACAGCCAGTGAGAACGTTATATATAAAGAAAGTGGGCTGCTCTTCCTGTGAATACTCGTTAGGTATCGCCAAACACCTGTATATACACACAGAAAGGCAACCCACTTGTATGAGTTGTCCTCTGTGCCCTGTATATACATTCGGTAGATTTGGCGATTTTAACGAATATCTAAGGCACTTTCCTTTAATTTTCCAATAATGTCTTGTCCTCAAAGGACTGTGCAAATATAACTACTTTCCTATATGCAAACAACAAATTAGCGGTTTAAATCCACTTTTGTGAACCACATATAATCATCCGTACCAAACTTGAAATTTTCCTTGTGAATGGATTGCGTCTTTTCACGGAGTGCTTGTTCATTCATTCCTTGAGCAAAGTTTACCCCGAGGTTCAGAATTAGTTTTGTAATGTCTTGCGCATCCTGGACTTCGTTGTAACGACATTCCCTAGTTTTTAATCTGACTTCCGGAGCTATATATGCTCTAAACTCACCTAGCACATTAAGAATAAGAATGTTGCAATTACAGTGCATCACTAGCCCTTTGCAGGCGTCTAAAAATACATCATTAGTTGTCATATCAATATATGTTATTGGTTAATACTGATATTATATACGTAGGTGAGAGATGTCTGCGTAATGTCATTAGTTTTAATGATATTCTTTCTTATAGAAAATATTGTTTTGGCACACTTTTTGATATATAGAATATAACGGAAATAAGATAATTTTTTCTTTATTCTACTGGCTATTCTACTACGCCAACAAGTCCGTGAGGATATGTAGACAGGCTTTTATAGACTTCTTCCCCTGTAACCTGAAGATAAGAGATATTTTTCTTTATAGTAACCCAAAAGAGCAATTATGACATCTTTAGATTTAAGAAACATTGCTTCTGCTGGCGGAAACCTTGTTGTTAATGCGGATAAGTTCACTGCGTTGGATTTAAAAAACATTGCTTCAAGTGGAGTTGGCACTAAGTGCAAACTCACCATTAAAAAAGCAGGAAAACTTACTGGATTAGACTGTAGAAATATTGCATCTGCTAATCCGGGAAATGTGACATTTGATTTTAGCGAATAAATCCCAAACCTATTGGGAGTAGGAATGGGATTTATTCAAGTGTATAACGGCAACCTGAAACATGTTGCCACTAAAGACAGAAAGGAGGAATTTATGAGTCCTTATGCTAATTTGAGAGGCAACTCTCCAGTCGTTGGCTATGAGATTGAGGCTACACGTATAACCGTGTGGTTCAAAGGCGGTAAACCATATTCTTATAGCTACAACAAAGCAGGAAGGGAAAACGTGGAAGAAATGAAACGTCTTGCAAAGAGTGGTGCAGGCTTGAGTGCATATATTACACGCAACGTTCGTTTTCTTTACGATTAAACTAACTGCTTTTTAGGAGACGCCCTGACAGAGTTGCCGCTTTGTCAGGGCTAATTTTATGTCATAATGTCATCCCTTTCTGTAAAAACAGCGCAAATATAATAACTTCTATAATATAAACAAAGAATATTATCTTTGGTTCGAGGATTTCCCGACTCCAGCCTTTCTAAAATTTTCCAGTGTAGATATGTATATCAGTACCAAATAAAAATCCTCCAAAAAGCAATAAAAAAGCTGCACCCCAAAAGTTTTTTGTCTAACTTTTGGGGTGCAATGCATTTTGAGACAGCCTCTTCTTTTTTTTTATCCGTAAAAACCGTACTTTCGCAGAAAAGAAATCAAAATGATGAAAAAGAGTAGTATTTTAATCCTCATAGCTATCTGTCTGTTCAGTTGCAGCAAGCCTTACAAGGAAGCCAGTATCACCGGAGAAATCAAAGGATTGGGAACAGATACACTTTACCTGTACGGCATGGACGAATTGCGCGACCGGATAGACACGATCTTCACCAAGGACGACAAATTCGCCTATACCATCCCGGTAGACACCATTACTCCTGCTTTTCTGCTTATCAACAACCAAATAGAATATCCCATATATCTTGATAAAGGAAACAAAATCAAAATTAAAGGAGATATAAGCAATCCGGAATACCTTCATATCGAAGGGAATATATATAATCAGGAGTTTACTGCTTTCCAGGAAGATCTGCGAGGGCTGGGCACTCCCTCTGAAAAGGTATTGGAGCAGAAAGCGGAAGAGTTCATCCGGGGACATCATTCTTCATTCGTCAGCCTCTACCTATTGGATAAATACTTCGTCCAAAAAGACTCGCCCGACTTCAATAAAATAAAAAAACTCATCGAAGTAATGGCAGGAGTATTGCAAGACAAACTTTACATCGAACGTCTTAACGAAAGCATCTCCCAAGCGGAAAAGACAGAGATCGGTAAATATGCCCCATTTTTCAGTCTCCCTAATGTGAAAGGAGAAAAGATAAGCCGCACATCGGAAAACCTCAAAAAGAAAAACCTGCTAATCAATTTCTGGGCTTCATGGGGTGATAGTATTGCCAATCAAAACAGCAATGCCGAACTGCGGGAAATCTACAAAAAATACAAAAAGAATAAATATATAGCCATGTTGGGCATTTCTCTTGACTTGAACAAGGAGCAATGGAAAGACGCTATTAAACGTGACACGCTGGACTGGGAACAAGTGTGCGACTTCGATGGATTTAACTCCGAAGTTGCTAAACAATATACGATCCGGCAAATACCGGCCAACATACTCCTGTCAGCAGACGGAAAGATTCTGGCAAAGGACCTCAAAGGCGAAAAGCTGAAGAAGAAAATTGAAGAAGTAGTTTCCGCAGCAGAAGAAAAAGATAAGAAAGACAACAAAAAAAAGAAATAACCAGTAACCAAACGTGTTAATTAAAGTTTTCGGAGCGGCTGTTCAAGGGATTGATGCAACACTCATCACAATCGAAGTAAACAGCTCGCGTGGCTGTATGTTTTATCTCGTCGGCCTTCCGGATTCAGCGGTCAAAGAAAGCCACCAACGTATCATCTCCGCACTGCAAGTCAACGGTTATAAAATGCCGACCACCAATATTGTAGTCAATATGGCGCCGGCAGATATCCGGAAAGAAGGTTCGGCCTACGACCTGCCTCTTGCTATCGGGTTGCTGGGCGCCAGTGAAACCATATCATCGGAGAAGTTTTCCCGCTACCTGTTAATGGGAGAATTGAGCTTGGACGGAAGCATACAACCGATCAAGGGAGCACTTCCCATTGCCATCAAAGCACGGGAAGACGGTTTTGAAGGATTAATCATTCCCCAACAAAATGCGCGGGAAGCCGCCGTAGTTAACCAGTTAAAAGTCTATGGAGTCAGCAATATCAGGGAAGTCATTGAGTTCTTCAATAATGAACGCGAATTAGAACCGACAGTTGTTAATACCCGAGAAGAGTTCTATGCCCATCAAAGTACTTTCGAGTTTGATTTTGCAGATGTGAAAGGGCAGGAAAACGTGAAAAGAGCACTGGAGGTAGCTGCTGCCGGTGGACACAATCTCATCATGATAGGTGCGCCGGGAAGCGGAAAATCAATGATGGCCAAACGCCTTCCTTCCATTCTCCCTCCCCTCTCGTTGGGTGAAAGCCTCGAAACGACCAAGATACACTCCGTAGCTGGAAAATTAAACCGCAATTCCTCCCTAATCACTCAACGCCCTTTCCGTGACCCGCACCATACGATTTCGCAAGTAGCAATGGTAGGCGGGGGCAGTTTTCCCCAGCCGGGGGAAATAAGTCTGGCGCATAACGGAATTTTATTCCTAGATGAACTGCCGGAGTTTAATAGAAACGTACTTGAGGTACTGCGGCAACCATTGGAAGACAGGAGAATCACAATCTCCCGAATAAAAAGCAGCATCGATTACCCGGCCAGTTTTACACTGGTAGCTTCGATGAATCCTTGCCCTTGCGGATATTATAATCATCCGACGAAGGCTTGTGTATGCAGTCCCGGGCAAGTACAGAAATATTTGAATAAAATTTCCGGCCCGCTACTCGACAGGATTGACATTCAAATAGAAATCATTCCCGTACCATTCGATAAGATATCTGACCAGAGAAGGGGAGAATCCAGTGAAACGATCCGCGAACGAGTTATCAAAGCACGGCAAATACAAGAAAAGCGCTACGCCGAATATCCCGGTATCTATTGCAATGCACAGATGAACAGCAAATTACTGTCACTATTTGCCCGGCCGGATGACAAAGGGCTTACCTTATTAAAAAATGCAATGGATCGGCTCAATTTATCCGCCCGCGCCTATGACAGGATATTGAAAGTATCATGCACCATTGCCGATCTCGAAGGAAGTGAGCAAATTCTTTCCGGACATTTAGCGGAAGCGATCAGTTATAGAAATCTGGATAGGGAGAACTGGGCCGGATAACAGGACAAGAAAAACAAGTGTTTGTATAATTAGGTTACCAGATCCATTGTATGCCATAATTACCCGAATTCAAGAAGATTCCATGCACGAAAATCAATATGACTAAAATAATTTACAGTTCACTACATAAACTCCTATTCGGTTTATAATAAATTTCCGAATCGTTTATTATAAACGGTATCCAAGTTTATTATAAACTCTCAAATAGAAATTTAGAATCTTAGTATCCATTTATTACAACAAAAAAGGCTGCAATTCCTATAAAGATTGCAGCCTTTTGCCTATATTAATCATTCCTGTCTCTGTACAAGGGTAGGACAGTTAGCTATATTTGTTGTAATATCTCACTATTTTCATACTCGATTTTATATCTTTTTTCTCATTTATTCATTAATAGCTCAAGTTTCACAAACACCCTGCATAGTTTGAGGTTGAGCAATAAGTCAGTAGTATCTAATATACTCCTCCTTCAGGAAGGAGGAGTACCCGTAGGGGGAGGTGGTAGGTCTCCCCCCCTTTATATTCTCAGACTACAAATATACAACATTTAAAGCCATTTGTCAAGTCCTTGTGGCATGCTTTCTGGTAATTACTGCATTTTCTCTTTTTCAAGAAAACCACAGACCTGTATTCACTTTCTTCAATAGTTTACCTAATCAAGCAAGAACCTTTCCGCACGTCCCGGAGTCAACAACTCCCATAAAGAAGCAACCGTCCATCCCGGTGCAAAGATATCATTATAGTACCCTTTTCCGTTCTTACCATAATCCCAATTAGTGTGCTGAACGACTTCCGGATAGAAACCGGATTTTGCAATGCCGCATAAATGCCCTTCATAAGGTAGCAACTGACGCATAGATGTAGATATCACCTCCGCAAAATCAGCCATACGAGGTTCAGCATATTCCTTTGACAACCATTGAAGTACAGATGCAAACTCAAAAACAAAAACATCAATATGGTTATTCTCCACAGAAACATTTCCCCAACCACGAGTTTTAAGACCTATATCACCCAGCATCTGTCCCGGTGCGAAAGGAACGTCCCACAAATAATACCAGGATAAAGCAAAATAAGCCGCTTTTTTTGTCAAATCGGCATAATGCCTATGTTCTTCTCCCTTTGTTATCAATGAAAGATAGTAAGTAGCGGTAGCAGCATAGAGAGAAGCCTCTTTATCCTCGCAGTTCGCATCCAATGTAGATGAGAAATAATCAGCTTTCGAAATCAGCTCTTTCTCTAAATAGTCTGCCGTCCGTTTGGAACTGGCCAAATAACGCTTATCTTTAAAATATTTATATCCCATAACTAGTGGCAACGTAGCAGATGGGGTACTTCCCCCACTCGGATCGACAATAGTTAAATCATCACGAAACTTACGGGGGAAACTACCATCAACATTCTGTAACTGTAAGAACATATCCAATATTCTTTTCAACTTTTGCTCCCACTCAGGATGACGGCGTCCGTTCTCTTTTTCATAAGCTAAGAAATGGAACATGGCATAGACGCCTTCCGACTGACGCCGGATACTATGGACCGGTTCCTCATATCCCTTGTCAAAATTCACGGATTCCTTGAAAAATCCCGCTTGTGTGAAACCATTCTTCAAATAACTATCAAATATCTTTGTACTGTTCACTTTCAGTTCTTCCCGGTTCGATTGCCAACCGTATTCCCATGCATTAAATGCATTAAGAAGTACACGACCGATAAAACCAACCTCAGCCTGACCGTTTCTTTCACAATCACTTACCTTCAGATGTATTCCGGAATTATAAACCAGCGGTTGATTATCGACCAAACTATTTACAAAAAAGCAACTAAGCACTTGCTTCATATCCGCTATAGAATATGAATTCTCCACAGGTTTTGGTGCATAGGTATCATAACAATGCTCCCATGTATGCTGTATAAAGTCTGAAAAATCATCCGCACCACTTTCCATTATTTCCCATGTCAACAATACCGACTCACCTTTCTTCATCAGTTGAAAAGCCTCCACCTCAGGTGCTAATGTTAATTTACGAATATAACTTTTAGGAGCCTCCCGATAGGGAAAACCAAAAGAAAGCATAGCTATTCCCTGTTGATTCTCAAATCCGGTAAATCCCAAGGAAGTCTTCCCTGAAAGAATGATCTCTCCTTCTTTATGTGTAGCTAAAGCATCCATAGAAAAATCATCCAAACGATTTACTGTCATAAATCGTTTTTCTTTTTCACTAAAAATCCCCGTAAGTGGTGCGCTCAACCTGTCTTCACGAACCAACCAACTATCCGACGTATGGAATGATGGAGCTTTTTTAGGAGAACGCAAATTACGGCGATACCAAAATCCCGGCATATAAAACTGACAGTTATCATGGCGATAGCCCGTACTCAACAATTGACGATAGTTGAAGTAAACATCCTGTGCAGCGGTAAGCTGTACAGTCAATCGCATACAACTATCCCGTTCTTCAACTTTATGAAAAACCGTTATCGGCAATTTATTATCCGAACGCCACTCATAATCAAAATAGCTATTCTCCAACTTATCCGGATGCAGTTTATAATTCACAGCATTATTACCCGGAACCTTTAAAGATAGTTCTACCTTCATATTCTCAGGAACATACTTCACTGCTCCCATACAGGCAGTACCAAACAAAATCGCTGTACAACCCACAAATGTCCTTAATATCGTTTTCATACCTCTTATCTATTGTTCTATTATACCTTCATTTCCATTCAGAATCTAATGAGTTATCGGCCAATATACCGCATAACGTTCAAAATGAACTTTATAAAAAGGTTCCAGCACTATATGCTCAAAACCTTTCAAGTTTATGCCAAACTTCAATGGTTCTCCTGAAACAACCTCCACATGAGTTGGAATCCGTTCTACAGGTTCTCTGAATACCGGGACTTTTGCCATGTCCATCTTATTCATAGCCGTATTGTTCATCTTTCCCCAAAAAGTAGTAGGAAGATTTTCCTTTCCCATACGCCCGGCAAGCACGTAAGGCCCATATAATAATGCAACATAACGGTCGGTACCTGTTAAGTTCTCTGTATATATATGCATCGGAAGTCGTAGTGTAATCACATTCTTCCGCTCCCACACTCTGTCTATAATCCAATACCCATCACTGCCAAGCAGAGGCTGTTCTTCTTCTCCATTAATTATAAAAGTAGCCTTATCAGTCCAATCAGGTTTACGAATGCGCAGAATCAGTTTCTGCTTTTTCTTTAGATTCAATGTAAGGTCAACTTGTTCGGATTCCGGAATCCGGCTTTGCTGAATAAGCTCGACTCCTTCTTCTTTCCAAGAAAGAATGGAAGGAATAAACAGATTCACTCTTATATCCTTTTCTTGATGCCTATTCGTCACTTTATGGCTATAAATAAACTTACCCAGCTTCGCCGGACTTTCCAGCCCTGTATGTCCACAGCACCAGAAAGAGCTATCACGTGAAGCATAAATACGATAATGCCCCGGTCGCATGGAAGTAAAATAGCAGCACATACCCTTCACCGGGTCATAGGCTGACAAGATATGATTAAATAAAGTTCTTTCATAATATGCCGCCTTAGTCGCATCCGGTTGCTGCATGAACAGAGCTTCGGTCAAACGTAACATATTTACGGAATTACACGTTTCCGGTCCGCTGATATGGAGCATCCTATCAATGAACTCCTTTTTAGAGAAGAAATGTTCTCCGGTACTGTTACCACCTATTACCCAAGTATGGTTTTGCTTCACAATATTCCAGAAATTAGTCGCCGCAAGAAGAAAGGCCCGATCACCGGTAAACATATAATATTTATGGAAACCCGTAAATTTCGGAATCTGTGTATTGGCGTGCCACCCGAATAAAACATCCTTTCCTTCAGACAAAGGAACCCACATAGCCCGATCATTTAAACGGCGGGCCCAATCAAGGAAACGCTTTTGCCCCGTCAACTCATAAACCTCAACGTAAGACTCATTAATCGAACCATGTTCACAAATCAATAATTGCTGAATCTGTTCATCAGTCAGCTTATCCAATACCTGAGAACCAAACCAATCGGCCAACCGTACTAATATCGGCAACGCTTCTTTCAAGTCACACTGTGTATAAGCAGCAGAAAGCCCGAGCAGCATCTTATTAATCAGATAAACAGGTGCCCAGGCACCATTGACCGTAGGATTATTCGTTTTTATCTTTCCTGAGGCTACTTCCCTGAATAGTTCCCTGCCTCCTTTCACACCTAACAGGAAGCCATCTTTACCGGCTTCCTGACATAGCTTCAATTCTTTCAGCACATATTTCAATCGTCTCAGTAACTCTCTATCGCCTGTAGATTGATACATCATCGATACGGAAGAAAGATAGAACCCAAGAAATCCACCCCGAAGCGGGCCTGCTCCCCATACGTCTTGCGACTCCCAGCCGGCATAAGGTCCGGCTTTCGATGACAATCCCGCTTCAATCCGATAAAAATGAAGCAAAGAGTCAGGATTCAGCCAAAGAAGATATTCTTTGCCTTTTTGTTGCAAATCAAGAAAAGGACCATCTGACAAACGTATTTCTTTCAATGGAAAATAACTTTCAAAAGACGTCCCCAGCGATGTCTCCCCTTTTCGTAACACAGACATAGCAGGATTCACCGAGCCAAAGATTAGCAATAAGCTCAATAGCATTCTTACAGATGTCTTGGCTACTATACGTTCGCACATTATCATATCCATTATTCAAATTCTATTTTCTTCGCAGGAATCAGCCGAACAGGACCTATTAACCCCGATTCTATCAATGGCGAGTCTTTCCGGTAATGTTTCCAAGTAGTGAATGCCACTCTTCCGCCTTCCGGTTTATTTACTCCATTTCTATACCAGTCCGGTAGCTTTCTGATAGCCCCACGGCTCAAAGCAGCAATTCCATTTACTCCTCCTCCGGGTACATACTCGTTCTCCTCCGGTAACTGTTCATCCCCAATCAAACGATTCGTCCATTGATTAGTCACCTTAATTTCCAATGTATTTTCACCCGGCTTCAGCACATCAGTGACATCAATTAAATACGGACGGGACCAAAAGATCCCTTTATTTACTCCATTGACAATCACCTCCGCCATCACCTCTACTGCGCCCAAATCAAGGAAAACAACTCTATCCTCAGACATCATAGAAGGTTTCACAACAAAGTTAGTTTTATAAGTAGCTGTACCAGAAAAATATTTAACGCCCTCATTTTCATGTCTATGCAAAGAGAACAATTTGGGCAAACTTATTTTTTCCGGTGCTCCCAGCCCTTTCGGGAAGCTAACCTCCCATTTCTGATTTATCATCACCGGACTTCCTGTTTTTTCAACCTTTACCTCTCTTTTTATACCGTCCGATGTAACAAATTCATAATTCCCATCACTCCATGCCAACAGAGAGCGGGTATCCGCATAAGGTATCCAGTCCAATATACGCTCATCAGTATTTCTTGTATATCCTTTGGCTACCAATTGAGAAATCTCCTTATCTGATAATACTTTAGAAAACAATACCGGAACAGACATATCCCCATTATAATAGGAAGCTCCTTCTTTTAAAGTAGTAAAATTCAATCCAGGATGAATTGTCTGCAAAGACTTCGTCTTATAAGCTATATGCTCTCCATTGATATAAATATGCGGAGCCCCTTCCCTATAAACCAGACAAATATGGCTCCAACCGGAAATAGGTTTTTCCACTCCCATTTTAAACTCAGGATATCCTTTCTCATTCTCCCATACCGCAACTCCATTTCTACCTACAGCCAATCCACAAGTGGCATGTCCTGCGCCATATAACAGTTCACCGCCCGACGGATAGATTGCATAATATTCCGTCCAAGGGTATGGTATATATCCCATTGGATTATCTATATTCAACATGGCATCTGATTCCGGTTTCACCCACAATGAGATTGAGAAATTATCTCTTATGTCAGGGTATGCCGCTTGCTTCCATTCTTCGGTTGATATAGCAGAAGCATCTATCAGACACTTCCCATCTTTATGAATAGAACGAATAGCCTTCTGTTCAGGAAGGTCAGAACGAAAGACGACGAACACAGAACCATACGCTTCCAGTTGAACAGGCACCGATATGGTTTCTTCATTCGTTTGATATACCATAGCCCGTGTTCTTTCACCTGATATAGGATTCCAAAACTCAGGAATCTTTCCTTTCACACGAAAGTTACAAATCAGCTCTTTCGAAGTCCGTTGCTGGTTAGCAACAAAATAAACATCCGCCTCTCCTATCTGCCTATGGATATAACGTATTGGGGCACTAATTGAATCTGTGCTCACTTCAAAGTCAGGTCTTAACTGAATCTTCTCAAGTACTTGTTCCAAGTTCAAAGAGGTCTCCCAGAAAATCCTACCTTT
>UMKF01009244.1_pt1 | contig 37933 bp, 32 predicted proteins | sample 1966251 | NCBI WGS metagenome assembly UMKF01 (sample SAMEA4836171, study PRJEB28245) | human gut metagenome | biome: gut microbiome; material: fecal sample | place: Denmark | collected 2008
ATTTTGGGGAGACTGGATAGACCCTAAGTCGCGCATCAGTTGTGCGGTAGCTTTGGTTATATAAGCCATTTTTCCGAAGGCTTTTGTATAAGTCAATCCATGGTAGGATTCGTCCGGCTGAGTCAGTCCGGGAAACTTCTCCGCATGAGCTTCCCAATCAAAATTACCGCTGTCGACAATGGCGCCGCCCACGCTGGTAGCATGTCCGTCCATATATTTAGTGGTAGAGTGAGTCACAATGTCAGCTCCCCATTCAAACGGGCGGCAGTTAATTGGAGTTGCAAATGTGTTATCTACAATCAAAGGTACACCATGACTGTGTGCAATACGTGCAAACTTTTCAATATCCAGTACATCGATACCCGGGTTGGAGATGGTTTCGCCAAACAGCGCTTTCGTATTCGGGCGGAAAGCTTTGTTGATTTCCTCTTCCGATGCGTCTGCATCGACAAACGTACATTCGATTCCAAACTTCTTGAATGTAACACCGAATAAGTTGAATGTTCCGCCATAAATAGTTGAAGAACATACGAAATGGTCACCTGCCTGACAAATATTAAAGATAGCATAAAAGTTGGCAGCCTGTCCCGAAGAGGTAAGCATAGCAGCTACGCCACCTTCCAATGCTGCAATTTTAGTTGCGACCGCATCGTTTGTGGGGTTCTGCAAGCGTGTATAGAAATAACCGCTGTCTTCCAAATCGAAGAGACGTGCCATTTGTTCACTGGTTTCATATTTAAATGTCGTGCTTTGGTAAATAGGCAACACTCTCGGTTCTCCTTTTTTCGGATTCCATCCTGCCTGAACGCATAGGCTTTCTCGTTTCAATTTCTTTTCCATAATGATGTAGATGTAGAATTCTATTCTTAAAAAACTTTGCAAACTTACGCATAAATTCCGATTAATATGCCGTGTTGAATGAAGAAACCTTTTTTTCTTTAAAGGAAAAATAAGAATGAATGCATGTTTTCTGATTATTTAAAGCAAAAAGAGTACCTTTGAACTTGAATTTATTAAGTCCGCATAATCAGAGGGCTGTATACCGTTGCTTTATAGTGTGTAAGAACTATATTTTAACTGCCTGTACAATCATAATTGTACAGAAAAGTTTATTGCAACGGGAGGACATCTCCTTCATGCGGCATTTAAATAGTAAATATAGAATATACTTATGGATTTTAAACATTCTTTGCCGGTTCAAATTCGTTTCAGCGATGTCGACCAGTTCGGTCACATGAACAATTCCGTTTATTTTTCTCTTTATGATTTAGCAAAAACCACCTATCTGCGAGATGTGATGGGCGGCAAAGAACTCGATTGGAAAGATGTGGCAATGGTGGTGGCCAATGTGAATGCAAATTTCTTTGCGCCGGTTTTCTTTAGCGATCAGTTAGTAATACAAACCACTACGGTTCATTTAGGGCATAAAAGTTTTACTCTGTTACAGCGTGCTGTTAATGTGGCTAAGCAGGAAGTAAAGTGCGAATGCCGCACTGTGATGGTGGGTTACAATATGCGGAACCTACAAGCGGAATTGATTCCGGAAGAATGGAAACAGGCTATTTGTGCTTTCGAAGGGAAAAGCGAAACCGAGCTTTCCGCCAGGGAAGTGAAGTAAACCGTATCGTTTTTCCGTATTAATATGGTGTTGTAATCGGCATGCTGTTTTCGGTTTATGAAGTGAAAGTACATATTGTCTTTTCATAGGAAACGAATAATTACTTTCTATGTTTTGAGGCAGATACTTATCTTAGAAACTCGTTTAAGTTAGAAACGTCGTATTGTATAAGTAGAATAAAAAAGCGCTACCAGGCCTTCACAGGTGTGGTAACGCATGTTACAATACAAAATACAAATACAACTAAACGAGATTCTATTATTAAACGATTCCCTGTGCCATCATAGCATGGGCAACCTTCATAAAGCCTGCTATATTTGCGCCTTTCACATAGTTGATGTAACCGTCCGGCTGTGTGCCGTACTTCACACATTGTTCGTGTATGCCGTACATAATTCCGTGTAGTTTTTGATCAACTTCTTCTGCTGTCCAACTCATGTGCATAGCGTTTTGACTCATTTCCAACCCTGATGTAGCTACACCTCCGGCATTCACTGCCTTACCGGGAGCATACATGGTTTTATGTTCAATGAAAGTATCGATTGCTTCCGGAGTACATCCCATGTTCGAGATTTCTCCCACACAAATAACATTATTATTAATTAAAGTCTTTGCATCGTCACCATTCAACTCATTTTGAGTTGCGCAAGGCAAAGCGATATCTACTTTGACTTCCCACGGACGACGTCCTTCTACAAACGTTGCGCCCGGATATTTCTCGGCATACGGAGCTACTATATCATTACCCGATGCGCGGAGTTCAAGCATATAATCTATTTTGTCACCCCTGATTCCGTCCGGATCATAAATGTAACCGTCCGGTCCCGAAATAGTCACCACTTTTGCACCTAATTGAGTAGCTTTGGTTGCGGCCCCCCAGGCAACATTACCAAAACCTGAAATAGCAACTGTTTTTCCTTTAATATCAATACCTTTGGTTTTCAGCATTTGGTTTACGAAATATAGACCACCGAAGCCTGTTGCTTCAGGACGAATCAGCGAACCGCCGAATTCCAGTCCCTTTCCGGTAAATGTACCGGTAAACTCGCGGGTAAGTTTCTTGTACATGCCAAACATATAGCCTACTTCGCGTCCGCCTACGCCTATATCGCCGGCCGGAACGTCCATATCCGGACCAAGGTGTCGCCATAACTCCAACATGAAAGCTTGACAGAAACGCATCACTTCGGCATCGCTCTTACCTCTTGGAGAGAAGTCGGAGCCACCTTTACCACCACCCATAGGCAGAGTTGTCAGTGCGTTTTTAAAAGTTTGTTCAAAGCCCAAGAACTTCAGAATTGACAAGTTTACTGACGCATGGAAACGGATACCGCCTTTATACGGGCCGATGGCATTGTTAAACTGTACGCGATAACCTAGGTTAACCTGTACTTTGCCATGGTCGTCTACCCAAGGAACTCTGAAAGTAAAAATACGATCGGGTTCCACTAAACGTTCGATAAGGCTGACTTTTTCAAATTCAGGATGTTGGTTGTAGATATCTTCAATGGATAAAAGTACTTCTTTTACCGCTTGGAGGTATTCCAATTCGCCCGGATGTTTTGCCTCAAGAGAGGACATGATACGTTCGATATTCATGATAGTTGGTTTTTAAGGTTAATGATAAAATGCAACCAAATACTGGTGCAAATATAGGTTATTATATGTATTGACCAAAATTATTTGCGAAAATTTTATGTATAAACTGATAAAATGATAAGAACGGGGTGCGTATGGGTTATGAATACTGTTGCTTGACCAATCTCTGATCCTTAATAGCTGGAAACTTTTAACCGTAAGTCTTTCCTTTTAATTTTGTAAACTTTATGAGATGGATGATGGTAGGTTGTCTGGTGGTTTTCAAATTTTGATTCTAACTTTATAGTTTTTGCGAATATAGGTATTATAAATAAGTTCTTTCAGCCTCAAAGTTTATAGTGGGCTGAACACTCTTCTATAAGACTGTAAAACCGAAAATCTTTTTATTTCATTTCCTCCAAAAGCAAACAACTCGCTTCTTTGTTTTCTTTCACTTATAGGCAAAGTGATAAATCTTTTACTATTATATATAAGGTATAAGAATAAGTGCGGTGAAAATAGATTTCTTTTCCAATTGTTGCATATTACGAGATTTATCCCGACTTTTGTTTGTTTCTTAAATTAAGACAGAACCATGTTGAGTAAATTCAAACTGAACCAACTTTATTTTAAAGATACTTCGTTTGTCGATTTGATGACTAAACGAATCTTCAACGTGCTACTGGTGGCAAATCCATATGATGCTTTCATGCTGGAAGATGACGGGCGCATAGATGAAAAGATTTTTAATGAGTACATGAATCTGAGTCTCCGTTATCCGCCTCGTTTTACACAGGTATCCACCAAGGAGGAGGCTTGGCAGAAACTTTCCGATATGACATTCGATTTCGTAATATGCATGCCCGGAACGGATAATAGCGATGTGTTCGATATTGCCCGCAGTATTAAGGAGCGATACGAACATATTCCTTTAGTTGTGCTGACTCCTTTTTCACACGGCATCACCAAACGTATGGAAAACGAGGATCTGAGCATTTTCGAATATGTGTTTTGCTGGTTGGGAAATACCGATTTGCTGCTTTCCATCATCAAACTGATAGAAGACAAGATGAATTTGGAGCATGATGTGAAAGAGGTTGGAGTGCAGATGATTATGCTGGTAGAAGATTCCATTCGTTTCTACTCCTCCGTATTGCCGAATCTTTATAAGTTTGTGCTGAAACAGAGTAAAGACTTTGCTACCGAAGCTCTGAATGCCCATCAAAGTACTTTGCGTATGCGCGGGCGTCCTAAAATAGTATTGGCTCGTACTTACGAAGAGGCTATGGCGCTTTATGAGAAGTACAGCGACAATATATTGGGAGTGATTACCGATGCCAACTTTCCCCGTAATGGTAAGAAAGATCCGGAAGCCGGCCTTCGTTTGCTGGAAGCTATCCGGGCACAGGATGAGTACGTGCCGCTTATCATGCAGTCGTCCGAAGTGGGTAACGAGCAACTCGCCGGTCGGTATGGCGCCAGCTTTATCGATAAGAATTCGAAGAAGATGAATATCGATTTGAGAGAAGCAGTTTCGGCCAATTTCGGTTTCGGAGATTTCATTTTCCGCGATCCGAATACGATGGAAGAGATTGCAAGGGTGCGGAATCTGAAAGAATTGCAAAATATTATCTTTTCCGTACCGAAAGAATCGTTGCTCTATCATATCAGTCGCAATCATGTATCGCGTTGGCTCTATTCGCGTGCCATGTTTCCGGTGGCTGAATTCTTGAAACAGATTACATGGAAATCTTTACAGGATGTAGATGCGCACCGGCAGATTATTTTCGATGCTATCGTGAAATACCGGAAGATGAAGAATCGGGGTGTGGTGGCTGAGTTTCTGCGAGACCGTTTCGACACTTATTCCAATTTCGCCCGTATCGGCGAAGGCTCGTTGGGAGGCAAAGGGCGCGGACTGGCCTTTATCGATAACTTGGTGAAGCGCCACAGCGAATTCGAGAAGTTTGAAAACGCTTCAGTGGCGATACCCAAAACGGTGGTGCTTTGTACCGATATCTTCGATGAGTTCATGGATTCGAACAACCTTTATCAAATAGCTTTGAGCGACCAGCCCGATGATGTTATATTGAAGCATTTCCTTCGTGCAAAGTTACCCGACCGTTTGGTGGACGACTTTTTCGCTTTCTTCGATGTGGTAAAAGCTCCGGTAGCCATACGTTCGTCCAGTTTACTCGAGGATTCCCATTACCAGCCGTTTGCAGGAATCTATTCTACCTATATGATTCCTTATATAGAAGATAAATACGAGATGCTCCGTATGCTGAGCGATGCGATAAAAGGAGTCTACGCTTCAGTATATTATCGGGACAGTAAAGCTTACATGCAAGCCACCAGCAATGTGATAGACCAGGAAAAGATGGCGGTTATCTTGCAGGAGGTGGTGGGAACTCAACGTGGCGATCGCTATTATCCGGCCATTTCGGGTGTAGCTCGTTCGCTCAATTATTATCCCATAGGAGAGGAAAAAGCGGAAGAGGGAATTGTTAGTCTTGCGTTAGGACTGGGTAAATATATTGTTGATGGAGGTTTGACATTGCGTGTATGTCCCTACCATCCTCATCAGGTATTGCAAACCAGCGAGATGGAGATTGCCTTGCGTGAAACGCAGACTCAGTTTTATGCGTTGGATACGAAGAATGTAGGCGAGAACTTTTCCATCGATGATGGCTTCAATATCTTAAAGTTGCCGGTAAAAGAGGCTGAGAAAGATGGTGCGCTAACCTTTATCGCTTCCACTTACGACCCCTATGATATGGTTATTCGTGACGGTATCTATCCGGGAGGCCGTAAACTGATCACTTTTGCCAATGTATTGCAACACGATGTCTTCCCTTTGGCGGAACTTTTACAGTTGGCGCAGAAATATGGTCAGGAAGAGATGCGTCGTCCGGTGGAAATCGAATTTGCGGTGAAGTTGAGTCCGGATAAGACAGGCACTTTTTATTTGTTGCAAATTCGTCCGATAGTAGATAGTAAGGAGATGCTCGATGAAGATTTGTCATTAATAAAGGATGAAGATACATTGTTGCGTTCCCATAATTCTTTAGGACACGGCATTGTAACCGATTTGCAAGACATTGTGTATGTGAAGACCGACAATTATACCCCTTCCAATAACCAGATGATAGCCTATGATATAGAAAAGTTGAACCGTCGTTTCTTGCAGGAAGGTAAAAACTATATATTGGTAGGTCCGGGACGCTGGGGCAGTAGCGACACATGGCTGGGCATTCCCGTTAAATGGCCGCATATCTCCGCTGCACGTGTCATTGTTGAAGCCGGATTGACTAATTATCGGGTAGACCCTTCGCAAGGGACACACTTCTTTCAGAATCTGACTTCTTTCGGTGTAGGATATTTCACCGTGAACGCCTTCCGTAAGGATGGGGTATATGATCAGGAGTTTTTGGATTCCTTGCCCGCTGTAGAGGAGACGCAATATCTGCGGCATGTACGTTTTGACGAGCCGTTGGTTGTGAAGATGGATGGTAAGAAGAATTTAGGAGTAGTGATGAAACCTTTTAAGTGAATGGAATATAGGCTCCCTTTTCATATAGATACTTATAAGAAACCGTCGTAAAATGAGGTTGTCTCAGTATAAAAAAGTTGAGATTGTTATGGATTAAAACCTCTTTTAAGATAGGGATATCCTTAAAATAATAAAGTTAAAGCCAACTAACTCGCAATGGTAAAGTGCACCTCAAAAGTTGGACACAAAACTTTTAGGGTGCACTTCATGGATTAGTTGGCTAATTTTATAGCATTTTCTGAATGTCCTTAAGATAAATCCCCTTGTTTTAGCCCTAATTTATCGATAGAAGGCGAAAACAAGGGGATTCGTATGTTTCAATATCCCAATAATTAGTAGGGCTGTTTCTTTTTTCTATTTGGAGAGAGCCTTATTGGGTTTAAGCAGACAAGTGAGAAGCGCACTACTTAAAAAACGGGTGTTGTCACCTGGAGGGAGGCGTCAAGTCAGATAATATACCTTATATAGATAGTTACTGAATATAGTTTCCCAGGTTTTGCACTTCTTCCCAACCCTTCTTCTCGAATATCTGTTTGGCACACCGTTCTGCTCCGGGATTTCCTTGTATGGCAATCAACCGTTGCGGGCGCGGTGGTGTAAGATCTCCTTTTACAGCTTTAGAAGTAAAGTCGGGCAGGGTGTCGAATAAAGTTTCAAGCGCATCCCTTTCCATTTTGTTCTCTCCGCAATCGAGCAGGTTTATTTCTTTGTTATTGTTAAGCGTAAGTTCGGTAAGCAGATTGTGGCGGCACTGTAATCCTATCAGTTCCTTATTATTGCTTAAGTCCAAAGCGGTAAGTTCATTCTCTGGGCATGCCAATATGTAAAGTTGGGTATTGGCACTGACGTCCAATGCGGATAACCCGCAATTCGTGCAATTAAGCTTTCTCAACAGGGGACAATGGCTAAGGTCCAGTTCGTCTATCGGATTGGTTATACAAACCAAATCGGAAAGGATTTCATTATGGCTTAAGTCGATATCTGTCAGTTGGGTTTGGATCAGTTGCAGGATCTCGAGTTCTGTTTGCCGGCTCAAATCTATAGAAGTGATAGGCGTTTGAGCAAGAATCAAACGTTCTATCAACGGATTGTTCGACAGGTTAAGGTTTTTGATGTTTGTTTCCGAACATTGTAAATAAGTTAACTGAGATTGTGTGTTGAGGTTTAAAGAGGCAAGCCGTTTACAATCGAGACATTCTAAATGCTTCAATGTGGAAATGCCTGATAGATTCAATTCGGTGAGCTTTGGACAGACAGCCGCTTTAAAAACACTCAATTTAGGACAATTAGTCACTGCAAACGAACGCAGATTGGAAAGGATAGTGATTTCTAACTTTTCTAAAGAGGAACAGGCGCTTACCGTCAGTTCGGAAGATAGTGTTCCCATAGCGTTTCCTATTATCAGTTCGCGGATAGGAGCCTTTTCTATTTTAATGGTGTATGTGCCGCTTTTCGCATATTGATGGAGGAAATCGGTGGTATGCTCTTCGCTGCTAACGGTTTCTCTTTTTCCGTCGCCCCAGTCAATCACTATGTTATTTCCTTTTACACACACATCTGTTATGAATTTACCATTTTCATCGGCGGTTACTTGAGTGGTAATTTCCAAAGCTTCTCCATCTGGAATGGGAGCAGGCATGGAATCATTGTCGCTATCGGAACAGGCGATAAACAGTGCTGTGAGTAAAGTCAAAGTAAGCTTTTGTAGTTTCATGGTGTAATTTAATTGTAATGAATAAACACTGCAAAGATATATATAAAGTTTCGTGGGGGGGGGCTAGAAGAAAGAAATTATTTTTGTTTGACTTAACAATCTTTACAAGAATCAGCTTTGAGAGATAAAGGCTCATTCTTGTTTGGTAAGTTGCAGACATAAAAGGTCTTTTATATATACCATGGAGGCTTTTGCCTACACTCTGCACCTAGTATCCAACGTCTGAGCCAGGCCTTGCGTTTACATGGCTGGGCACTCGGCGATTACGTAAGAGAATATTGCATCAATAACAGATCCGGTTTCATTAAGACGAGCCGGATGGGGAAGAACGCTCCATTGGGGCGGGGGTATTTAGGCAACCGCATGAACCAACGCCTCTAAAGAGTATCAAAAAAGAGCTTGTGCCTGTTAGGATACAAACTCTTTAAAGAACTTCTCGAATATGTTATTTCCACCAGTTAGTGTGTTCTTTTCCTCCGCTGTTTGCCCAATCTTTAAAATCCGGATATTTATCTCCGATCTTTTCTTGTTCATCCGGATATCGGAATTTTAAGATACTTGCGTCGGCATCGGCATTGAAATGAATGGCAAACGGGAAGTTATCTTTAGCTGCATACCATTCGTGCTCACCAGTGTGTGACCACAAATCACTTTTGCCTGTATTGTTCTCTCCTTTTGTTGCGAGATTATCGTAAGTGCTTAATGCATTCGGGTGAGAAGGTGGGTTGCCTATGCAATGGATTTCCATACTATAATCATTGCCAGAAGTATTATCTTTCGAATATTTCAGAAGGAAGGGGTTGAAATAAGTAGACAGATTTGGGAAAATGGGCGCTTCGGTGGCAGATTTCAGCATTAATGGAACGGTGACCGTATAAGTAATTTCTTTATTAGCTTGTGGGGTGTTCCAGAAATCTAGTGCTTGTGCGTTGTGCTGTATTCCAAAACCATTTGTTTTCACATAATGCTGTAGATAAATTATATAATTGTTTTCGCTTTTCTTATGAATCTCGTAATCAAATTCGGCCTGGTCATCTCGTGTGATGGTGATTCCTCCTTTGGACTCATCAACAGTATTGTCGCCTAAGTTGATTTCATAAGCAAAACTGTTGTCGTAGTTAGCTCCGTAATGCTTCATTACGAAAGTATCTGTAAATCTAGGATTGGAATAAGTGGTGGTCACACTTGGTTCAGGTGTATTGTTATCGATTGTTGTGACACGGTCATAAGTTTTTTTCAAATCGTAGGTAACAACTAAATCATTCAAGTCATAATCTCCCATCGACGGCCAGTTGTCTTCGAATATCAGTAACCCTTTGTTTTGGGATTCCATTTGTTCGCCAGTGGTGACGATGGGTGGCAACTTCGTGGTTACTCCGTGTACTTCGAATATAAGGTCATTCATATCCTTATCTCCCCCACCTTCATAATCCCAATCATCCATTCCCACTAATATATGAATCTTATTGTCCGTAAATTTATAAGGAATAGTAGCGCAGCATCCGTAACAGCAACCGTTGATTTTATCGAATTTCTTATTATTGAAAGGTGTTGAGAACATCGGGTATTTGGAGTTTTTATTATTGTAACAAACAAAACCTATTTTTGTGCCGGGACGCCATTGGGTGTCAAAAGTTCCGTCCTTTTTGATTGGCGTTAAGGTTACAGTCATACCAGAATAGATTCTGGCACTTATTCTATCATACTGCTCCGGAATGGCATTGAAGAAGATGAGACCTTTAGGGAGATTGACTATCTCCTGAGCACTAGGAGGTCTATTGCCGTCATAGCAATAGTAAGCCAATAAATTTGTTGCTCCGGTGTAACCTCCTACAAAAGTTATTTTTACGGCATCGAGTTCCGCATCTTCTTCTACTACTAAATCTGTTACAATATCATGTTGCAGATCATAGGTAGGAGTCTTACCTTCTTGGAATCCTAGCTTTTTTGTTACAGAGTAAAGATCCCTGTACATTTTAGCTTCATCAGACTGAATTTTGTATTTACCTCCTTTGGTGTCTTTAGCATTGTTTGGTGTTTCGGCCGGAACAAAAAGTAATCCATAAGAAGGCCATGCTCCTTTCTCATACCAAGTGCGATCTTTACCATTCTTGGTAAGTGTTAAGATGTTTAATTTGCTAAGCATTCCGTCCTCGATCGTCTCTCTGGTACTTTTATCCCTTAAAATCTTGATCTCTTTCGTATCATTATTTTCTTCTTCAACTCCCCAAATGTTATAGTCCTCGTTTATGATGACGGTACTTCCTGAAATTTCGCCTACTAGCATTTCACTAGGGTCGTAGGCATACAGGAATATTTTATCCAGTGTGGTAGGAAGGGTAAGCGTTCCGCTGTATGTTCCGTTTGTAGTGGTCGAAATCAGTGTAATAGGGGAAAGTCCTTCTTTCATAACAATAGAACCAGACTCTAATATTTCGAAAGGGTTTTCTATATAAACTTTGTATGTCACAGCTTCTGCTTTATCCAAGGTGAAGTCGAGAGACACGTTTACGGTACTTTTGAAATCGAAGAAATTCAAAATGCCCGAAACCTGAGGCGCATAGTTTGGATCGTAATAATCTTTATCTTCGTTACATCCGGTAAATACGGCCAATAATACTGTAAGCAGAATGCTGCTCCAATATGTTTTTCCTTCCAGTCTTACGCTTTTCATATGCTTTTTTTATTTAATTTATAATTCGATTTAATGTTGTTTAGTCCGCAGGGAACTTATCTAAGTGTTTATATAGTTTATCGCACATTTGATTCTTTTGATAAAGTCGTTACTGAGTTTGCCAACCGAACCTTTTTATTGTTCTTCTATTTTGTAAAAAAGTTCTCATGAGATAGTGCGTAGTTATCGCTGTTGTATTTCGAAACTCCTCCTTTATTTTGTCGTCTTTACATATCCGTCCTTTTCGGAGATTTGTTAGCTTTCCTTTACAGCATGTTTGATACACAATATCTTCTCCTTTGAAACAATACTTCTTCTTCCCTTACGTACTATGTCTTTGTACCCGTTACTGTATATTTTCTATAATAAATGATTGGTTAAAGGATATTTGTACATAATTGCCTTTATTTTTTTTCTTCATCTTCCTTATGTTCATTTTTTTGATTCTATATAAATTGTAAACTAATCCTATCATCCTGCCGGATATTGTATGTTATTCGAATAACTCCTAATGCTCACTGCTCCCGTATTCTTTAGCGGGTTGATGGAGTCGTGCTTTTTCAACCCGATGAGGTAGACAGCGCAACGTCCCAATGTAGAGCTATCTACCTTCTAACGTAGAGCTGTCTATCTCGGGACGTTGCGCTGTCTACGTCAATACAGAAATTTACTTCTTTCAATCGCTTTATAATAAGCGTTTTGGTTTATTCTATAAAAACTTGATTTAAACGTATTATCTTTTTCCAATAGTGGCGAAAAATCATAAAGCAATTGTCATACTATTACATATCGCTTATAAGAATGTATTGTATAAACGAAGCGGGAACAAAGAGGCATGATAGATTAAGTGGTAAATATTTTCTGTATTCTATTTACATACACAATTACCCTTATTCATACCATGAAGCAGAAATCCGATTCTAAATCGGAAGAATAAATATCAATCATCGGAACTATAAAAGAAAGACTTATTATAGATTTGTGGTAGTTTTGAGTTAAAAAAGCAAAATTAGTCACTAGGGTTATAACAATTGTTTTCAACTTTTTATACTTTTGCCTTAAAGAGGGTGAAATGGTAGAACTATCTAAATAATAGCGCAATAAAGTGCCTTTTGCTCGAATAAGTTCCCTGCGGACTTATCAAGATTAAGGAAATAATAAATGGATAGAATAATGAAAAAGGTGAATTGGAAAAAACAAAGCGTATGGGGATGGATCCTCTTGCTGACAGTAGGTATTTCTTCTTGTACGGATGAGAAGAACTACTATGATCCGAATTGGGAACGCCCGCATTGTGATTTTACATTTGATACGGAAGCGACAACTTCTCTTGATTTGGCTTATGAGAATATTGGATTCCCCACTTCTGTGTATTTTGAGCTGTATGACCAGATGCCGGTAGAGGTTTCGGGAACAATGTATGTGAAAAAAGAAGGCGTGTTGCCTTTGTTTACCGGTTATACGGATGTGGATGGAACTTTTAAGGGAAATGTGCCTTTACCGTCATATTTGGATAAAGTGTATATCTATACCTCGGCATTCTATGCGCAAACTTTGATAGAAACGACTGTGGGCAATGATGGACGTATAGTTGCAACTGATGCGGATATGGACACTAAAAACCAACGTGCGACTCGCGCAGGAAGTAGTTCTACAACATATAAATGTAAAGCAGTAACGGAAGACGGTTGGAAAACATGGTTAGGTGAATGGGATGAAAGTACAGGACGTATAGATGGATTTAAAGAACCGGCAACCACGGGAACGACCCAAAAAACGATATTATGGAGTGATGACTTCTCTAAATATGATTCTTATGATGATGACGACGAATTGCAGAAATTGTCCGGTTCAAAATCAGAATATAAAGGAGATTATACAATAAATGGCAGTGGTATTCGGGGTGATGATGGATGGATTAGATTTTTTTCGGTGAAAGAATCGCAGAGCGCAAATAGTATAACTTTACCGGATGTTATTAAATGGAGCGGTAATAAACGAACATTATATGTTAAGTTTAATGCTAAATCTGCAAGTGGAAATTCTGTTATAACAGTTTCTTCTACTAGTGGTACTGTAAATCAGGGATCTGAGATATCATTAACACAAAAGAGCTCTGGCCATACAATTATGATTACAGGTGTAAGTTCGGGAACAAAAATCACATTTAAAGGACCTCAAGGTAGCAATTGGACAAAAAAGTCTGGGAACAAATGGCAGGAATCAGCCAAATATAAAGATGCGATGATTGATAATATTGAAGTTTACTATGAAACAACTTCGACAGGCGGTGAACCTACATCCCATAATGGATACGCATTTACCGATGAAAGTAGTTCTCTTTATATTCCGAAGAGTGAAGCTGCAACGTTACTCACAGCGCATCAGAGCGTAATTAACATAAATCAAACTTGTCCACAAAAATATCGTGCGGCTACAGATATGTTGGTGAATGAAGACGCTAAAGTCGTTATTTCTTTATTGGGCGGTAACACATGCTGGAATAGTTCGCTGGGTTATTATTATTATAAAGATGGCAATGCGCCTAAAGATCTTAGGGATGCGAATGTAATTATGTTATTCCCGAATACTCAAGACGGTTTGTATTCCGTATATCCGAATGAATCAAAGCGTACTCAAGGTGTGGTTCGGGGGACAAATGTACAGTTAAAATTCTATGGTGAAAATCCGTCTAAAGAAAATGAATCCGAAGTTTTTCCTAAAGGGTATCGTATTGGTTTTGTTCTGGCATGTAATACTTGGACAAATCGCCAAACAGAATGGCAATGTACGCAAGATCAAGCATATCGTGCAGCAACATCTTCTGGTCTGAGCGTGACAAATAATGGTAGCAAGTTTGGGGAACCGCGTACGGCCGTGTATCGTTATGGAGATTATGTAATGATTTCATTTGAGGATAACGATGACGATGAAAACTTTAGTGATGTGGTATTTACATTAAAAACCGATCCGATAAAGGCTATTACGGACATTGTGACAGTAGAAGATGTCGAGACTTATAGTGAATCTTACAAAGGGATATATGGCTTTGAGGATATATGGCCGATGCAGGGAGATTATGATATGAATGATTTGTTGGTGAAATGTACGCAAGGAACTACGTTTACACATTATGTGACAACGCAGACCTCAACAGGAACTGGCGGTCAGACTACGACCACTGTTACAAGCTCTGATGCGGAACTGACGGCAGAGTCATTTATTTTAAAGACATTCTCCAATCGTGCCGATTATACGGATGGTCTTGCTTGCATTTTGGATTTACCGCAAGAGTCCGCAATTCAAGCTATCAACTACTATAGAAAAACAAAAGGCGCAAGTGACTTTGAGGCATATAAACCGGCGTCTGAATGGAGTAAGGAGGATATCTATAATGGTCATGGTTCATTTGCTTATAATGGTTATGGATCGGGGCAATATAACATTATCAGATTAACAGGTAATGTAAAGGAAAGTATGGAGGCAGAATATAAAATAGAGATACTATACAATAAAGATTCTCATATAGACAAAAATACGCGTTCGGCTATTCGTCCTTTTATTTATATAGAGGCTGGGAAAGGTAGCTTGCAAGAGTATTACGAAGTGCATATACCATTGGAGGCTCCAACAAATAGAGTTTCGAAAACGTGGTGGTCTAAAAATGCGGATGCGTCTCGTCCTGCTAGTGTTATAGCGGATGGAAGTGGTAGGGGTGAATTCTATGTCCGAGCTAATGATCTAACGAACTATCTATATGGACCGTGGTATCCCTTTGCTATCTTCTTGGCAGGTGCTACGGAAACGGATCTTTCTCAATTGCTTAATCCGGATAATGAAATGGTTCCTATCAGTAAACTGTATCCGAATTATGAGAATTGGGTAAAATCGAACGGAACAAGTTATACTGACTGGTATAAAACAACTCAGAAGTAATCTATAAATAGGATTCTACAAACAAAAGTCTAAAGCGGTGGGGTATGCCTTGCCGTTTTAGACTTTTTTCTAATGTATAAAGGCTGTCTCAAAATAGGAACAAGAGATATCCTCTCTTGTTTGGATAACATTTAAGCGTTTCATTAGGGGGCGACTGCACATGATGGAGCCGAGATGCGGGAAGATAGTTGTAACTTTATACGTCCCAAATCATAACATGATGGCATACAGAAGATGAAATGTAAATTTCCGCTTCCTTTTTCTTGATCTTTAGAGGATAATGGTTTACTTTGTTTTTGCTGATAATCCCATCTCTTCGGCCTTTTGCATCATAAAAGCATAGGCAGCTTCATGTTCGTTGGGAATCTCTCCATCGAGTATGGCATCTTTAATGGCACTCTTCAGAGTTCCGATTTCCCGACAAGGCTTTAAGTTGAATACGTCCATGATTTCTTCGCCGGTAACGGGTGGTTGAAAGTTGCGGATACGGTCTTTCTCTTCCAAATCTTTCAGCTTTTGGCGAACCAGTTTGAAGTTGTCGAGAAAGCGTTGTTTACGTACTTGATTCTTTGATGTGATGTCGGCTTCGCACAACGTCATCAGGTCGTCAATGTCATCGCCGGCTTCGAAGAGAAGGCGGCGTACGGCTGAGTCAGTTACTACATCGTCGGCAATAATAATAGGACGCATGTGTAGCGTGACGAGCTTTTGCACGTATTTCATCTTCTCGTTCATTGGCAGTTTCATCTTCCGGAAGATGTCCGGAATCATCTTTTCACCGATAAAGTTGTGGTTATGGAAAGCCCAGCCGATACGTGGCTCCCAATGTTTGGTGCGGGGCTTGCCGATATCATGCAACAGGGCAGCCCAGCGTAGCCATAAATTGTCGGTGTGCTTGGCGATATTGTCTACCACTTCGAGAGTATGGTAAAAGTTGTCCTTATGGGCGCGACCGTTCATTACGTCCACTCCTTGCAAGGCGGCAAGTTCCGGAAAGATGAGCGGCAACAGCTCGCTACGGTCTAGCTCTACGAACCCTTTCGAAGGAACGGGCGAAAGCAGAATCTTGTTTAATTCATCGGCAATGCGCTCACGGGATATGATTTCAATACGATCTTTGTTGCGGCGCAAGGAGGCAAGTGTTTCTTCTTCTATATAGAAATTAAGCTGGGTGGCGAAACGGATACAACGCATCATGCGTAGCGGATCGTCGCTGAAAGTAATGTCCGGGTCAAGCGGTGTACAGATATTCCCTTGGCGGAGATCTTCCAGACCGTTGAACGGGTCGACCAATTCTCCGTACCGTTCTTTGTTCAGGCACACAGCCAGCGCATTAATGGTAAAGTCGCGGCGGTTCTGGTCGTCTTCCAAAGTCCCGTCTTCTACTATGGGCTTGCGGGAATCGTGTTGATAAGACTCTTTACGTGCCCCCACGAATTCCACTTCCGTTTGATGATATTTTACCTGAGCCGTGCCGAAGTTTCGGAATATGGAAATGTGAGCACCCTTTCCCAGTTTCTTGCCGAGCGCTTCGGCCATTCGGATACCGCTTCCTACTACTACCACATCGATATCTTTTGACGGACGTTGCAGAAACAGGTCGCGTACGTAACCGCCTACTACATAACATTCCAATCCCAGTTCATCTGCGGTTTCCGATATTTGGTGGAAGATTTTGTCGGCGAAACATCTCTTCAAGTCCTCTTGTGTCAGCTCTATCATTCTCATACTACTTCGCTTAGGGAGTGCAAAGTTAGTGCAAGGGGAGGGGACTGCCAAATTAATTCCTTATTTTCCGGTTTGCGCGGGATATTATGCATGGATATTAAGGTACACTCATCGATTTATTGTGCTATTTGATGAGAAGGAACGAATAAAATTGTATTTTTGCCCGAGAACTTATATAGCAGGGATTTATGAAGAAGATAATTGGAGTAATATGCATGGCTTGCCTGTTAGGAGCCTGCGGGAACAGTGATGAAAAGAAAGCGGAGATCTTTTTGCAGAAAGCCGAGAGCGCTTGGCAGGCTGGCAATTTTAATGAAGCGAAACTTCAGATTGACAGTGTGAGGATACTTTATCCGAAAGCGTTTGAGGCGCGTAAGCAAGGGGTGAGAATTATGCAGAAGGTAGAACTGGACGAACAGCGGAAGGGGTTGGCTTATTTAGACAGCCTGTTACGCATAAAGCAGGATGAGTTTGAGGCGATGAAAGAGAATTACGTGTTCGAGAAAGACAGCATATACCAGGAGATAGGAAACTATTTCAGTTCGTCGCAGATTGTCGAGAAAAATATAAACCGGACGTTTCTGCGTGCTCAGGTGGACGAAAAAGGAGTCATGACCCTGACCTCTATATATTGTGGCGCCGGTTTTATTCATCATACATCCGTGAAGGTAAGTTCCGGCGATACGTATGCTGAGACTCCGCCTTCGGCTGACATTTATGAAACAACTGATTTAGGTTGGAAGATTGAAAAGGCGGACTATCCTGCCGGAAAAGATGGCGGAGTGATTGGCTACATCGTTTTGAATAAAGACAATCCGATAAAAGTGGAATATAAGGGTGACCGCACTTATAAGATCGCTATGACTCCGGCCGACAGAAAGGCTATAGCGGATATTTATGCGCTGAAACAGGTACTTGCTTCCATCGAACAGATAAAAAAGGAACAGTTGGAGGCTAACAGGAAGATTGAGTTTATTACCCGGAAAATGAAGGAATCGGAAGAAAAGGACAAGCCGGTTTCCGAATGATTTCTGCCGGGGATGTATTAAAAAAAGGACAGAAGCATGAGTGATATACAAATCCCGATAGAGGAACATCCTTTGCAACCCTTCTTGCCGGAAGGGGCGCGTTTGCTGATGTTGGGAAGTTTTCCACCGCAGAAGAAACGTTGGTCGATGGAGTTTTACTATCCGAATTTTCAAAACGATATGTGGCGTATTCTAGGCTATCTCTTTTATGGGGATAAGGAACATTTTGTAGACAAGTCGCGTAAGGTTTTCAAGAAGGAAGAAATTGTGGCGTTTGCCGAAGGGCATGGTCTGGCTTTTTACGATACCGCTTCATCTATACGGCGTTTGCAGGACAATGCTTCGGATAAGTTCCTGGAAGTGGTGGAACCCACGGATGTGGAACTTCTTTTACGTCATCTGCCGCAATGCCGTGCGCTTTGTACCACGGGACAGAAAGCTACCGATACGATTTGCGCTTTGTTTGGAATATCCCAACCTGCTGTGGGTGGCTATACTTTATTTAATATAGGTGATAAGGAGATGCGTCTTTATCGGATGCCTTCTTCATCGAGGGCTTATCCGCTGGCGCTCGAAAAGAAAGCGGCTTTCTACCGGAATATGCTTCGGGAGCTGGGCATACTCGCCGGCTGAGGGCTCGAAACGGAATGTCCGCGTTCCTTTCATGATTAAAAGAAAAAATGCGAAACATGAATAATAGGAAATATAAATCGTTAAATCTAATAAGTATGAGAACATTACAAACTACAATGGTAAAAGTGCTGGTGTGCGCTTTCGCCTTATGCTCGTTTTGGGCATGTACGGAAACTGAAAAAGAAGTGTATATGTTTACTTCCCACCGGGAACCGGCGTTAGACGGGTTGCATTTCTTGTATAGTTATGACGGTCTGCATTGGGATAGTCTGGCTGGCTCGTGGTTAAAGCCGGAGATAGGTAATAAGACGAAGTATTTGAATCATCGGACCAACCAGATGGCCGAGCCTAAATATTATCCGAATTCCATGATGCGTGACCCTTCTATCTTAAAAGGTCCCGACGGTACGTTTCACTTGGTGTGGACCATCAGTTGGAACGGCGAAAAGGGGTTTGGATACGCTTCTTCCAAAGATTTGATAAATTGGAGCGAGCAGCGTGAGATTCGGGTAATGGCCGATTCGCTGACAAATAATGTGTGGGCGCCGGAATTATTTTATGATGAGGAAAAAGGACAATATATGATTATTTGGTCATCGGCAATCCGTCCGGAACTTTATACGGCTGCCGATAGTTTGGGTTCGAATGGAAGTCATCGTACTTATTATACCACAACCAAAGATTTCCAGACTTTTGCGCCTACCAAACCTTATTACGACCCGGGATTCAATTCTATTGACGGATTTCTGGTGAAGCGCGGTCCAAAAGACTATGTTTATATAATAAAGGATAACCGTAAACCGGGATTCAGCGATTTGTTCTGCGTGTTTGGACAGTCACCCGAAGGTCCGTTCGCTAATCCTACCGAAAAGTTTGCTCCCACCTATTCCGAAGGCCCTTGCGCTGTGAAGCTGGGTGATGAATGGGTTATATATTTCGATGTCTATCGTCAGGGAAGATACGGTGCTGTTTCAACCAAAGATTTCCAGACTTTTACGCCGATAGACGATAAGATTTCGATTCCTAAAGGACATAAGCACGGAACTATCTTTAAGGTAAAAGAATCGGTACTGAAGAAAATGAAAAAAGTGGAGGCTGAACGGCTGAATGCAGATAAAAGCAAGCAGTAGGTTGTGAAGCCGTTAACGGAAAACCGCTTCCTTTTACGTTGGTTTCCGGAGGTTCTTTTCGTTATATGGGTCGGCTCGTGAGGGAAGTTTTTGCCATATTCTAAGTTACGCCCCACAGTATTATTAGTTATGCAGATAACTAATAATACTGTGGGGCATAATTATAATGTTGAAGAAATCCTAACATACTTGCCGACGTGCCGTAAAGCTTCTCCACTATACCTTATTATATAGCAGTGCACTGGTGGACTGGCAAAAGTGATAAAAAGCAGAGAAGTTATTACAATCTTTTCAAGGCCAGCTTGATTACTTTTTCTACCGGAGCGGTCGGTTCTTCTTTTAAAATAGTCTGTACCACCTTCAGTGAAGGAGCGGATGGGAATCCCAGCATGGTGAGGGCAGCCACAGCTTCGTCTTGTATCTCGGAAACCTGCGGAGAAAACATTTCGCTGCCTGCACTGCTTCCGGTAATTTTGATTTTGTCTTTTAGGTCGACGATAATACGTTGGGCCGTTTTTAGTCCGATACCTTTTACGGTTTTCAGCAGTTTGTCGTTCCCGGTGCTGATAACCTCACAAAGTTCGTTGGGCGAAAGGGCGGAAAGAATCATACGTGCCGTGTTGCCTCCGATACCTGAAACCGAAATCAATAGCAGAAACAGTTCCCGTTCCCGTTTGTCGGCAAAGCCGTATAGAACATAAGCGTCTTCGCGGATGGCTTCGTACACATATAGTTTTGTACGGCTCAAATTTTGGATAGCCGAATAAGTATTCAACGATATATTCAAGCCATATCCTACTCCGTTACACTCCAGTATGGCTGTTGCCGGAGTGATTTCCGTAATGTCTCCTTTAATATATTCAATCATTTTATTCTTTAATTTGTTTATTTTGATACAAAGATAGTGGAAATGCTACGAAAGTCAAACTTGAGCGTTGTTATATAAAATAGCTTTTCTGCTTTTTATTGCGAATATGATGAATATTGTTTATTTTTGTACGCAAAAACAAGAAAATAGTAATTTAAAACCAATAAAAGGATGAAAAAGATTAGAGCAGCCATCGTAGGATATGGCAATATCGGTCATTACACATTGGAAGCCCTTCAAGTTGCTCCGGATTTTGAAATTGCCGGAGTGGTTCGCCGTAACGGTGCGGAAAACAAACCGGCCGAACTGATGGATTATCCGGTAGTGAAGAGTATCAAGGAACTTGAAAATGTGGATGTGGCTATATTGGCAACTCCTACCCGCAGTGTGGAGATGTATGCGAAAGAGTGCCTGGCATTAGGAATCAATACGGTGGACAGTTTCGATATCCACACAAAGATTGTGGAGTTGCGCCGTTCGTTGGATAAAGAAGCGAAAGCTCATAATGCCGTATCCATTATTTCGGCCGGATGGGATCCGGGAAGCGATTCCATTGTACGTGCATTGATGCAAAGTCTGGCTCCGAAAGGTCTCAGCTATACGAATTTCGGTCCGGGCATGAGTATGGGACATACCGTAGCGGTGAAGGCTATTGAGGGAGTGAAGGCTGCGTTGTCTATGACGATTCCCGTAGGTACGGGCATTCACCGGCGTATGGTATATATAGAGGTGAAGGATGGTTATAAGTTCGAAGAGGTAGCTGCCGCCATTAAAGCTGATGCTTACTTTGCCAGCGATGAAACGCATGTGATGCAGGTGGATTCTGTGGATGACCTGAAAGATATGGGACATGGTGTGAACCTTACTCGTAAAGGTGTTTCCGGTAAAACACAAAACCAGTTACTTGAATTTAATATGAAGATTAATAATCCGGCTCTTACCGGTCAGGTGCTGGTTAATGTGGCCCGTGCTTCCATGAAACAGCGTCCGGGTTGCTATACGATGATAGAAATCCCTGTTATCGATATGCTCTGCGGCGACAGAGAAGACTTGATCGCTCATTTGGTTTGATGTATTGAATGAAGCATTCGGGAATGAATGCGTCTTTCTGATATTTGAACGCGGATTAACGCAGATGGGTGACGCCGGCGGAATTTTATGATGGTGTCGTCAATCTGCGTTAATCCGCATGTTTATAATTTTACTTTGTTTATTTTTGTTTTCAGATTTCTATTAAACTCCCTCCCCACATCATCTTCTCCCGCAGTGTTTTGAAAAATATATGATTATATCGTTTGACTACTTTAATGCAGTAATCAGCCTTGGTAATGGTTAGACGGATACCCTCTTGGTAGCTCTCGCTTCGTCCGTCGATAGCTACTAAGAAATTATGACTGCGACTTTCTACTTCAAGTGTAATTTCCCAGTCGTCACGCACCACAATTGGACGTATATTGAGACTGTGCGGAGCTACCGGAGTAATAGCGATGGTATCGGCGTGCGGTACCATAATAGGCCCTCCCACGCTTAAGGAATAGGCCGTGGAACCGGTAGGTGTTGAAATTACCAGTCCGTCTGCCTGATAGGTAGTTAACAACGCTCCGTTGATGTGCGTATGGATGCTGATCATCGATGAGCTGTCGCGTTTTAATACGGCTATTTCATTGAGCGCGTACGGATAACCTCGCGCGGGAAGCCCATCGTTATGTAAATGTAGTACACTGCGGTCTTCCACTTGATAATGACCGTTACAGATTTCATGAAATGTTTCTTTTATCTCTTCAGGAGAAATGTCTGCCAAAAAGCCGAGTCTGCCGGTGTTGATTCCCAATATGGGGATGTTCCGGTTGCCTACACGCATGGCCGACTTTAAGAAAGTGCCGTCGCCACCCATACTGATAACCATGTCGGCATCGAAATCTCCTCCTTCGAAAATGCCGTGCGGAGGATATTTGCGGGTTAATTCTTCCGGTAAGAAGATATAAAATTCGCGGTCGATATAAAGTTCTGCTCCATAAGCATGGAGTGTTTCGAGCAATGTGGCGATATGTGCGGATTTCTTTGTTTGGTATGTGTTCCCGAATAAGGCGAATTTCATGAATCTACTCTGTTTACTTAATTAATTTTATAATTCTTTTCCTTGCAAAAAGGTAACCTTTACATAAAACCTATTATTTTTGCAAAAGATATATTGCAAATGTAGATAAAATCCACTGGATTTTACACCGTCAGGATATAAAAACTATTTTTTTATAGAGGAAAGATACACTTTTTAGATATAGATTATAAGAAAAGATGACAAAGTTAAGTGTAAATATTAATAAAATCGCCACTTTACGCAATGCGCGGGGTGGCGATAATCCGAATGTAGTAAAGGTTGCTTTAGACTGTGAAACGTTTGGAGCGGACGGAATTACGGTGCATCCTCGTCCCGATGAGCGCCATATACGTAGAAAAGACGTATTTGATTTAAGGGGCGTGTTGAAAACAGAATTCAATATAGAAGGATATCCCAGTAACGAATTTATCGATTTGGCATTGAAGGCTAAGCCAGCCCAAGTTACGCTGGTGCCTGATAAACCGGACCAGTTGACTTCGAATGCCGGTTGGGATACCAAGACAAATCTGGAATTTTTGTCGGAAGTGCTCGACACGTTCAAGAAAGCCGGCATACGTACGTCTGTATTTGTAGAAACAGATTTGGAAATGCTGGATTATGCGGCTAAAGCCGGAACCGACAGAGTGGAACTGTATACCGAACCGTATGCCGCTATGTATGGAAAAAACCGGGAAGCGGCTATCGCTCCTTTTTTGACGGCGGCTAAGCATGCGCGTTCTTTAGGACTCGGCCTTAATGCCGGACATGATTTGAGTTTGGTGAATTTGGCCTATATGCATGAGAATATTCCTTGGCTGGATGAGGTGTCTATAGGACATGCATTGATCTGTGACGCTCTTTATCTGGGATTGGAAAAAACAATAGAAGAATATAAAAACTGTCTTCACTAATGAACACGACATTATTATTGGCACAAGCAGTGCAGCATGCAGCAGAGGCCGTGGGAACGGAAAACCCCGTATTGACTCCCGTGGTTGCGGCGGAACCGGAAATGAATTTGTTGGATATGGCTATGAAAGGCGGGTGGATTATGTTGGTGCTTGCTTTGCTGTCAGTTATCTGTTTCTATATTTTCTTTGAGCGCTGGGCTGTTATCCGCAAGGCCGATAGGGATGATCCGTTATTTATGGAACGTATCCGGGATTATATACATAGCGGAGAGCTGAAATCAGCTATTAATTATTGCCGTGTGACCAATACTCCGGCAGCCCGTATGATTGAAAAAGGTATTACACGTATGGGACGACCGGCGGCAGATATCCAGGCTGCCATAGAAAATGCGGGGAATTTGGAAATTGCCAAAATGGAACGGCGGCTGCCTGTGATTGCAACTATTTCAGGAGGTGCGCCGATGATAGGATTCTTAGGTACGGTAACCGGTATGGTACAGGCTTTCTGGGAAATGGCGAATGCCGGTAATAATATTGATATTACACTATTATCGGGAGGTATTTATGAAGCCATGATTACAACCGTGGGAGGTTTGATTGTGGGTATTGCGGCTATGTTTGCTTATAACTATTTGGTAGCAAAGGTGGATGGAGTGGTACGTAATATGGAAGCTAGTACACTGGCTTTTATGGATTTGCTGAATGAACCTGTTCAAAAATAGAGTGGATGGCATTAAAACGAAGAACTAAAATATCGCCCAATTTCAGTATGGCATCCATGACGGATATCATTTTCTTGTTATTGATATTTTTCATGATAACTTCAACAATGGTTTCACCTAATGCAATTAAAGTGTTGCTTCCGCAGGGGAAACAGCAAACTTCGGCGAAACCCTTGACCCGGGTGATTATTGATAAGGATTTGAATTATTACGGGGCTTTCGGTAATCAGGACGAGATGCCTGTAGCGCTGGAAGAACTCCCTTCGTTCTTACAGGAATGTGCAACGAAAGAACCGGAAATGTATGTGGCATTGTATGCGGACGAAACCGTTCCGTATCGTGAGATTGTGAGGGTATTGAATATTGCGAACGAGAATCATTTTAAAATGGTGTTGGCTACCCGCCGCCCCGACAAAAAATAAATGAGTAATAACAAGTTACAGGGAATTATCGGTACAGTATTGCTGCACGGAATCATATTGCTGATTTTATGTTTGGTGTTCCTCAGCAGGACAGAAACACAAGAAGAAAGCGGTGTGCCTGTAATGTTGGGAGAGACGGAAATATCGCAAGGAAATGCAGATCCTTATACGTTGACGGATGTGGACATCATGGAAGAGTCGGTTTTAGAACAACCGGTTCCTGACATTTCCGATCCGTACGCTTCGAATGAGAGTGTGATAACTCAGGAAGAGGAGGAAACGATTGCCATGAAACCTGAAACTTCTGCTGATAAAAAGGAGGTGAAAAGAGAACCTGTAAAAGAACAACTTAAGAAAGAGGTTGTTAAGCAAGAAACTCCTCAACCTGTAGAGAAAACGGAAGCTGAGAAAAAAGCGGAAGCTGAACGGGCGGCAGCCGAAGTCGCAGCGAAACGGATTGCCGGTGCTTTTGGCAAAGGTACTTCGATGGGAAGTAAGGGAAATGTAAATACAGGAAGCGGTTTGCAAGGTACACCGACGGGAAATGCTGCCGATGGGAAAATGACAGGAGCGGGAGGTTATGGTACTTTCGATTTGAACGGACGCTCTTTAGGAGAAGGCGGTTTGCCGAGACCTGTATACAATGTACAGGAAGAGGGAAGGGTTGTGATTACCATTACAGTGAATCCGGCCGGCCTGGTAATCGGAACAAGTATCAATAAACGTACGAATACGGTGAATGCGGCTTTACGCAAAGCTGCGGAGGATGCGGCTAAAAAGGCTCGCTTTAATCGTGTGGACGGCGTGAATAACCAAACAGGAACCATAACGTATTATTTTAAACTGAGATAATCATGGGAAACATTTATTTATTTTTGGCAGATGGCTTCGAAGAGGTTGAAGCGTTGGGTACGGTGGACGTATTACGTCGTGCCGGATTACTGGTTAAAACTGTTTCAATTATTGACCAGTTAGAGGTGACCAGCTCGCATGGAGTGTCGGTTAAAGCGGATATGCTGTTTGACGAAGAGGCTTTGCGTGATGCGGAAATGTTGGTTCTTCCCGGTGGAATGCCGGGATCGCTGAATTTGAGCGAACACGAAGGACTGCGCCGAATAATACTCGCATTCTCGGCTGCCGGCAAGCCTTTGGCTGCTATTTGTGCCGCACCGATGGTATATGGAAAGTTAGGGTTGTTGAAAGATAAAAAAGCTACTTGTTATCCGGGATTCGAAAAGTTTTTGGAGGGAGCCCAGTATACTGGTGTTTTGGTGGAGCACAATGGCAACTTTATAACAGGAAAAGGACCGGGTGCAACGTTTGAGTTTGCTTTGGCTATTGTGGCAAAGTTCTGCGGAAAGGATAAAGTGGCGGAACTGAAACAAGGTATGATTCTTGCATGAAGAAGTATGCGATTATAGTAGCGGGTGGAAAAGGATTACGTATGGGCTCGGATCTCCCGAAGCAGTTTTTGCCGATAGGTGGAATACCTGTTTTAATGCGGACTCTGGAGACCTTTCATCGTTATGACGGGGAAGTGGAAATCATTTTAGTATTGCCTGTTGCCCAACAGGCTTATTGGAGGGATTTGTGCCATACGTATTCTTTTTCTGTTCCCCATACGATTGCTGACGGTGGCGAAACGCGTTTTCATTCGGTGAAAAACGGGTTGCAGCGGATAGATGCGGAAGAGGAAGCTTTAGTGGCTGTCCATGATGGAGTGCGTCCGTTTGTAGCGCAAGAAGTTATCTCGGAATGTTTCCGGGAAGCTTTTGAAAAAGAAGCTGTCATTCCGGTTGTTGATATGGTGGAGACGGTACGTTTGTTAGCTGGTGAGCACAGCAAAACGGTTGATAGAAATGCCTACCGGCTGGTTCAAACTCCACAAGTGTTTCATCTTCGACTATTAAGGAAAGCATATTGTCAGGATTATATTCCCTCGTTTACTGATGATGCGTCGGTGGTGGAAGCACTAGGCAAAGAGGTGTTTTTAGTAAAAGGAAATCGTGAGAATATTAAAATAACCACTCCGTTCGATATAAAAGTAGCAAACGCTTTACTTTGATGTTTGATATTACTACACGCGATATAAAATACTTGCAGGGGGTAGGACCGCAAAGAGCTGCAATACTGAATAAAGAGATGGGTATCTATTCATTGCATGACTTATTATATTATTTTCCCTATAAATATGTAGACAGAAGCCGCCTGTATTATATCCACGAGATAGACGGAAATATGCCTTATATCCAGTTAAAAGGAGAAATCTTGAGTTTCGAAACGATTGGTGAAGGCAGGCAACGGCGTTTGGTCGCCCATTTTAGCGATGGTACAGGAGTTATAGATTTGGTATGGTTTCAAGGCATTAAATATTTAACAGGACGTTATAAAGTTCATACTGAATATATCATATTCGGTAAGCCTACTATGTTTAACGGGAGGGTGAATGTAGCTCATCCGGATATAGATGTATCTTCCGAATTGGTGCTTTCTACCATGGGGCTTCAACCTTATTATAATACTACGGAGAAGATGAAACGCGGAATGTTGAATTCCCGTGCGTTAGAAAAATTGGCGGCTAATATGTTTTCTTTATTAGTGGAACCACTTCCGGAAACATTGCCTTATTGGTTGGTGGAAAAATACCATTTGCTTACGTTGGATGAAGCTCTACGGAATATCCATTTTCCGAAGAATCCTGAATTATTGAGAAAAGCTCAGTATCGTTTAAAGTTTGAAGAACTTTTTTATGTTCAGTTGAATATTTTACGATATAGTAAGGATCGTCAACGTAAATTCCGGGGATTGATATTTGGGAAAGTAGGTGAGACGTTTAATATGTTTTATGAAAAGAATTTGCCTTTTGAACTGACAAATGCGCAAAAACGGGTTATTAAGGAAATTCGTAAGGACATGGGGAGTGGACGTCAGATGAATCGACTGTTGCAAGGGGATGTGGGAAGTGGAAAAACATTGGTGGCGTTGATGAGTATGCTGATAGCTATTGATAATGGTTATCAGGCATGTCTGATGGCTCCGACCGAGATCCTGGCCGGACAACATTATGAAACTATCTGTCGCTTACTGTTCGGATTGAATGTGCGTGTGGAACTTTTGACCGGTTCCGTAAAAGGAAAAAAGAGAGAAGAAATCTTGAAAGGATTACTTACAGGTGACGTGCATATTTTAATAGGAACACATGCCGTCTTGGAAGATACGGTCAATTTTTATTCGTTGGGAATGGTGGTGATCGACGAGCAGCATCGTTTTGGAGTAGCCCAACGAGCGAAATTGTGGAATAAAAATGTTTCTCCTCCTCATGTGCTGGTGATGACAGCTACCCCAATTCCGCGAACTTTAGCCATGACTCTTTATGGTGATTTGGATGTTTCGGTAATTGATGAATTGCCTCCCGGAAGAAAACCTGTACAGACTATACATCAATTTGATAACCGGAGAGTGTCACTGTATCAAGGTATACGGAAACAAATAGAGGAGGGACGGCAGGTTTATATTGTTTATCCTTTGATTAAAGAAAGTGAGAAGATTGATATAAAAAATCTGGAGGAAGGATATGAACATATCTGTGGAGCGTTTCCGGGGTATAAGGTTAGCAAAGTGCATGGTAAAATGAAACCGGCAGAAAAAGAGGAGGAAATGCAACGCTTTGTAAATGGGGAAACTCATATAATGGTTGCTACAACAGTGATAGAAGTAGGGGTAAATGTACCGAACGCTTCGGTGATGGTAATTGAAAATGCCGAACGCTTCGGATTATCGCAATTACACCAGCTTCGTGGCCGGGTAGGCCGTGGGGCAGATCAGTCCTACTGTATTTTGGTCACTACCTATAAACTGACGGAAGAAACTCGCAAACGTCTTGAAATTATGGTCCGTACCAATGATGGTTTCGAAATTGCGGAAGCTGATTTAAAGCTTAGGGGACCAGGTGATTTGGAAGGGACGCAACAAAGCGGTATTGCTTTAGATTTAAAAATTGCCGATATAGCTCGTGACGGACAGCTGCTTCAGTATGTTAGGGAAGTTGCACAAAAAATAGTGGATGAAGATGTCGCAGGGGTAAAACCGGAGAATGAAATCCTTTGGAAACAACTCAAAGCATTACGCAAAACGAATGTTAATTGGGCTGCAATCTCCTGAAATCGTGTAAATATGTTCCATAACATATGTTCTTAGAAAACTCCTTTTATTAGAGAGCTTACGGTACTTCTTTACCTTATAAAAACGGGGATCGTTTGAAAAAATCGTTAATGAAATTCTCTTTTTTCATTTGGATTTTATAACTTTGAGCGATTTTTTAGAAAAAGAATACCATTTAAGTATCTCATAGGCATGCAAAAAACGTTAGTCATATTAAAACCTGGTACTTTACAACGAGGACTTGTGGGGGAAATTACCCGCCGCTTTGAACGCAAAGGATTACGTTTGGCAGGAATGAAGATGATGCAATTGACCGATGATATCTTGAGTGAACATTATGCACATTTAAGTGCAAAATCGTTTTTTCAGCGTGTGAAGGATTCAATGATGGCGGCTCCTGTGATAGTCTGTTGTTATGAGGGGGTGGATGCCGTTCAGACTGTACGTAATATGGCTGGTGTAACAAATGGCCGGTTGGCTTTGCCCGGAACTATTAGAGGTGATTACAGTATGAGTTTTCAAGAAAACATAGTTCATACATCTGATTCGCTGGAAAATGCGGAAATAGAACTGAAACGTTTTTTTAAACCTGAAGAGATATTTGATTATAAGCAAGCAGCATTTGATTTCTTATATGCAAATGATGAATATTGATAAAGAAAAAGAATAGATAATAATGATATTGAAATGTATTAGAACAATTGCGGTCGCAGCGTTGGCTTTCACGAGCTTGAGCTCCTTTGGACAAGATTTGATTGCTCGCCAAGCTCCCGTTGATAAAAAAATGCGTGCAATCGATTCTGTAGCATTGCAGCGTCAAATTAAGTTAGAACAATCACAATATCCGGCATACAGCCTTTATCCTAATTGGGATAATAAATATGTACATGCTTATGGGAAAGACGTTGTGATTCCCGATACGTTTCGTATAGACCTTACAGGCTTTTGTATGCCTACCGATAGCCGTAAAATTACTTCTAAATTTGGTCCTCGCCGTCGCCGTATGCATAATGGATTGGATCTCAAAGTTTATATTGGTGACACAATTCGTGCCGCATTCGATGGAAAAGTTCGTATAGTAAGATACGAACGTCGCGGTTATGGAAAATACGTGGTAATTCGTCATGAAAACGGATTGGAAACAGTATATGGTCACTTGTCAAAACAATTGGTTGAGGAAAATCAATTAGTAAGGGCTGGCGAAGTGATTGGATTAGGCGGAAATACAGGCCGCTCAACCGGTTCGCATCTCCATTTTGAAACTCGTTTCTTAGGTCAAGCTATTAATCCTGCTTTAATGTTTGACTTCCCGAACCAGGATGTGGTGGCGGATTCTTGGGTGTATAGAAAGCGGGGAGCCTCTCGTTCTTTAGCGTCTAAAGGTGGTACTGTAAATAGTGGAAATGCAGATATCCGTTATTATAAGGTGCGTTCTGGAGATACACTTTCACGGATTGCGAAAACACAAGGGGTTACAATCGATCAGTTGTGTAGGTTGAATAGAATTACTCGTAAAACAATTCTTCGTCCGGGACAAGTTCTTAGATATTCGTAAAAATAATGCAATATAGTTGAAAGAGCCGCAAAGTTTTCTTTGTTGGCTCTTTTTTTCTTAACTTTGCGGCCAATCCGTTAAGAATATGAAAGATACTAACAAACAATTCGAATATATAATCTCTGTGTGCCGGGATCTTTTTGCTAAAAAGTTGCAAGATTATGGTGCGGCATGGCGTATTATGCGCCCTTCTTCTGTAACCGACCAAATATTTATTAAAGCAAATCGTATTCGTAGTATTGAGGTGAAAGGTGTTACTTTAGTAGACGAAGGGATTCGTCCCGAATTCATGGCAATAGTCAACTATGGAATTATTGGTCTGATTCAATTGGAACGCGGTTATTCCGAAGCGGATGATATGAGTGTGGAAGAGGCGTTGGAATATTATGACAAATATGCGAGGAAAGCTTTAGATTTGATGATTGCCAAGAATCATGATTATGATGAGGCTTGGCGGGCAATGCGGATTAGTTCGTATACCGATTTGATTTTAATGAAAATTTATCGGACTAAACAAATTGAGAGTCATGCCGGTCAGACTTTGGTTTCTGAAGGTATTGATGCCAATTATATGGATATGATTAATTATTCGGTTTTTGGATTGATAAAACTTGAGTTTGGAGAATAATTATATACATAGAATCAAGATTGTCTGGACAAACTTATGTAGGTTTGTTCTAGCGTTAGTTTTCATCTTTTCCGGATTTATTAAAGCGAATGATCCACAAGGAACCTATTATAAGATAGAAGATTATTTGCAGGCTTTCGGGTTGTTGGATTATACTCCCGAATTCCTACCTCTTTTCGGATCAATATTATTGGCTGTTGTTGAATTTACTTTAGGTGTATTTCTTTTTTTTGGAATACGCCGGAAGCTGACGACTATTTCTCTATTAGGGTTTATGTTATTCATGACTCCGTTTACTTTATATTTGGCTGTTATGAATCCCGTTTCTGATTGTGGTTGTTTTGGAGATGCTATTATTCTGACCAATTGGGAAACCTTCTGGAAAAATATCTTCTTTTTGATTGCTGCTATTTCAGTATTCAAATGGTCTGGTTTAATGATTCGTATCATCAGTAAAAAAAGCCAGTGGCTTATTTCTCTGTATACGTTACTTTACATCTCTGCCATTGCTTTGTATTGCGTCAGTTATTTGCCTATTTTTGATTTTCGTCCATATCATATCGGCGCAAATATTATAGAAAGTATGCGTATACCTCAAGGAGAAAAACCTTCGGTGTATGAGAGCCTGTTTGTTATGGAAAAGAATGGAGAACGGAAAGAATTTACATTAGAGAATTATCCCGATAGTACCTGGACTTTTATAGATACAAAGGTTATTTTGAAAGAAAAGGGATACGAGCCCCCTATTCATGATTTCTCTCTTTATTCGGCAGAAACGGGAGAGGATATAACAAAGCAAATTTTAACGGATAAGGGATATACTTTCTTATTGGTGGCAAACCGTTTGGATAAGGCTGATGATGGCTATATAGATTTAATTAATGAAATCTATGATTATAGTGTGGAGAATGGCTATGCTTTTTATTGTCTTACCTCTTCGTTAAAAGAAGACATGGAGCAATGGCGCGAGCGAACTGGAGCCGAATATCCTTATTGTACGGCTGATGATATTACATTGAAAACCATCATTCGTTCAAACCCCGGATTAGTATTGATGAAAGATGCAACGATTATTAATAAATGGAGTTGCCGGAGTTTGCCTGATGAATATGATTTGTCGGACAGACTTGATAAACTGTCGTTGGCCCAAATGGAACCTCAAACATTACAGAATAAGATATTACTTGTGGTGGCTTGGTTTGCCATTCCTTTGTTTATATTCACTATGTTGGATAAAACGTTGATTGATCGATTGGAAAAAAGAAAATAGATTAACATTAATTTTAGAAGAAAATGAGAAAAAACATTGTAGCAGGAAACTGGAAGATGAATAAAAATCTTCAGGAAGGTATTGCTCTTGCAAAAGAATTGAACGAGATTTTAGCGGCTGATAAGCCTAATTGTGATGTAGTAATCTGTACTCCATTTATTCACTTGGCTTCTGTCACTCCGTTGGTAGATGCAAATCTTATAGGAGTGGGTGCAGAAAACTGTGCAGATAAAGTTTCGGGTGCATATACCGGTGAAGTTTCGGCTGAGATGGTAGCATCAACAGGTGCTAAATATGTGATCTTAGGTCACTCGGAACGTCGTGCTTATTATCATGAGACTCCGGAAATCTTGAAAGAAAAAGTAAAACTGGCTTTGGCTAACGGACTGACTCCGATTTTCTGTATTGGTGAAGTGTTGGAAGAACGTGAAGCGGGAAAACAGAATGAAGTAGTATATGCTCAATTAGCAGGTTCATTGTATGATCTTTCTGCTGAAGACTTCTCTAAAATTATTTTAGCTTACGAACCGGTTTGGGCAATTGGTACAGGGAAAACCGCGACAGCAGAACAAGCGCAGGAAATACATGCATATATCCGTTCTACTATTGCGGATAAGTATGGTAAAGAGGTAGCTGAAAACACTTCTATTTTGTATGGCGGTAGCTGCAAGCCTTCTAATGCGAAAGAATTGTTTGCCAACAAGGATGTTGATGGCGGACTGATTGGTGGTGCTGCTTTGAAAGCTGCTGATTTCAAAGGAATTATTGACGCATTTAAATAGAAAAAATGACAGAGAGCGTTTCAAGAGCATACAGTCTGTGTGTTCTTGCGCTCTTTTTTAAAGAATCGTTCCTTATATTCTCCATATTTGATAAGAGGCGGTATAGGGAAATATAGAGTATTCTTGAGTTTATAAATAAATTGTTTAATGAAATGAAACATGTAGGAATTGTAATTCTTTTGCTGTTTTCCGTTACGGCTCTTTCTGCTCAAAATGATATGGTTAGCCATTTAAAGAAGCGGAAACCGGGTGAGGGAGTTGTTACGCTTTATCAAGATATTCGTCTGGAAAATTTATTAGGAAAACCTATTGAAGTACAGACTGCTGCGGAAGACGGAGAGAAGCAGACAATGAAAATGGCTGGTTTTCGTGTGCAGGTATATGCCGGTAATAATTCTCGGACAGCCCGTAATGAAGCGAATGCAATGGCATCGAAAGTAAAGGAACAATTCCCGGATATGGCTGTATATACCCATTTTGTAAATCCGAGATGGCTTTGCCGGGTAGGTGATTTCCGTAGTATAGAAGAAGCGGATGCTGTGATGCGTAAGTTGAAAGATACAGGCATGTTTAAAGAGGTATCGATAGTTCGTGGACAAATAAATATACCATACTGATATGATGCAGGGAGATGAGTTGGATGCGACCGGTTCTCATATAGAAGAACTGAAGGGGCATTATAAAGAGATATTGACTTTGTTGGGTGAAGATGTAGAACGTGAAGGATTACTGAAGACTCCGGAACGGGTAGCGAAAGCAATGGCGACTTTAACGCGGGGATATCGCATGGATCCGAAAGCAATTTTGAATTCTGCAAAGTTTAAAGAGGATTACAGTCAGATGGTTATAGTAAAGGACATTGATTTCTTTTCCTTGTGCGAGCATCACATGTTGCCGTTTTATGGGAAAGTACATGTCGCTTATATTCCGAATGGTTACATTACGGGGCTGAGTAAAATAGCCAGAGTAGTGGATATCTTTTCTCATAGGCTTCAGGTACAGGAGCGCATGACTTTGCAAATAAAGGAATGCATCCAGGAGACGTTGAATCCGTTAGGGGTGATGGTGGTTGTGGAAGCTCAGCACATGTGTATGCAGATGAGAGGAGTTGAGAAGCAGAATGCTATTACCACTACCTCTGATTTTACCGGTGCATTTAATCGTTCCACTACGCGGGAAGAGTTTATGAACCTGATTCAGGGAGGAAAGTGATTAGATTGTCAGCGTACGGTCGCCGAGCCTTTTAGCCATTATTTTCTGTATTTCGGAAAGCTCTTTATATCGTTTCATGATAGCGGTATAACGAGCTTCGTTTTTACAGTTCTCCGGGTCCTGTAAAGCCATAAGTGTTTGTTTGCACTCTTCTTCCACGATGGCATATTTGAAATCGCCCATCAGCTGGGGGACTAATTCATAAAGCCGTTCTTCGTCACTGATGATCTTTTGATTTTTGGAATGATACTTGCTAAGCTGATACCGTTCGCTTATTAGTTCTATGGCGGCTTTACTCAAGACAGGATCGGGATGAGAGCGGAAAAAACGTTCTGCCTCAAAATGATTGTCATGAATATGTGCCAGCGTCTCAGAGAGTATTTTCCTGTGAAGCGGGTTATGAAACTGAAGCTCGTCGGTCTTTAAATCATTTGAAATGTACTCGGCTACCGTAATGGGTATATTGTCGGTCGTATGGCACATAATGCGTTCTCCGTAGCGGGTAAGTATGCGCATAATATATACCTCTATCGGGTAAAATTTCCTGCTCTCTTTGTTTTCTTGAGGAATATATGAAACATATTCTTCGGTAGGAAGTGGAATTCCCTCAGGAGAAATAGGATTTTCTATTCCTTGCTTTGCTTGTGGAGTATTCTGTTTGTCAGCTTGTTTCTCTTTTATTTTCTTAATTTCTGCAATAAGTAAACTCTCTTCTACTTGCAGCAACTGGCTGCATTCCCGTGTATACACGGAACGGACGATACCTTCGGGGATAACAGCGATACTTTTTACGATATCGGCTATCAGCTCGGCTCTTTTTATCGGATCGTTTCCGGCTTCCGAAAGTAAGAGATTTGTTTTAAACCGTATAAAATCTACTTCATGAGAGTTGATGTAGGCTTGATAATCCGTAGCATTATGTTTGCGTGCGAAACTATCAGGGTCGTCTCCGTCTGGTAGCAATACTACCTTGATGTTCATACCTTCTTCCAGCAACATGTCAATGCCTCGTATGGAGGCTTTGATACCTGCCATATCTCCGTCATAGAGAACTGTGATGTTGTTGGTGAAACGGTGTATGAGCCGTATCTGTCCCGGAGTTAGGGAGGTTCCTGAAGAGGAGACTACATTTTCTATTCCCGACTGATGCATGGAAATGACATCGGTATACCCTTCTACCAGAAAACAACGATCCTGTTTAACAATAGCTTGTTTCGCAAAATAAATACCATATAGTTCGTTGCTTTTATGATAGATTTCGGATTCCGGAGAATTGACGTATTTAGCCGTCTTGGCGTCTGTTTTCAACACCCGGCCTCCAAAAGCTACAATCTTCCCCGACAGGGTATGAACCGGAAAAATGACACGTCCCCAGAAACGGTCGCGCAGGCTGCCATTTTCTTTTTCATAACAAAGTCCTGTCTTAGCCAGTAACTCTTTGTTGTATCCTTTGCTGATAGCTTCTTTAGCCAATGCATCAAATTGATCGGTACTATATCCTAACTGGAACTTTTTGATGATGTCATCTCTGAATCCCCGTTGGCGGAAATAAGCCATGCCGATGGTTTGCCCCTCTGTATGATGATAAAGTATGTCTTGGAAATAATTTTTGGCAAACTCATTAATAATGAACATACTTTCGCGCATGCTCTGTGCTTCTTTCTCTTCGTTAGTCAGTTCCCGTTCCTTTACCTCTATATTATATTTCTTTGCCAGATATTTTAGCGCTTCATAGTATGACATTTGTTCGTGTTCCATAATAAAATGGACTGCATTTCCTCCTTTTCCGCAGCTAAAGCACTTGCAAAGGCCCTTGGATGGAGATACGCTGAAAGAGGGAGTTTTTTCATTGTGGAACGGGCAAAGTCCCACATAATTCACTCCGCGTTTCCGCAAAGTGACAAATTCGGATACGACATCCACAATTTGTGCCGCATCTAGAATCTTATCTATGGTTGCCTGATCTATCATACCTGAACAATTTGAGTGCGAAAGTAGTAAAACTGTGCTGAACGAGCAAGCTATTTTCTTGCCTTCTCCGGATTTTAACTTGAATGCCCTCTGTCCCTTTCGTTGATTGGGCGGTTGTAAGCAGGTGCACGTCATCCTTTATACAGAAGAAAACAATCTTTGTAATGTTTTGCTATGAAAGGAGACGGCTGGTGGAAATTAATCCCCTAAGTCGTTCCGTTATGTTCGGGCAGTGTGAGAGCCGGTCGGATAAGAATCCTGTTTCCCAGGCTTCTTCTTGTTTATTCGGCATAACGAGGCTGTCATAACTCTTCTCCCGGCACATAAATGGGTTGTTGGAGCGAACCGATGTTTTTCAGTTTTCCTTTCTTTGTCAGTTCCGCAATACGGCGGCGGGCTGTAATGCTGGTGAGTCCGCACAGAAACTCTAAATCCTTTCTCCGCAGGACAGGATGGGTGCGGAAATACTCCGTGAGTTTGCTAATGATGGTTTCTTCCGTTATGGGAGTGGTCGGGCCTCCCAATTTCAGACATTTCACTTTGATGTTGCCGATATGTTTCTTCAGTTCGTTGTCCGAACGAAACGTTATTCCTTTCAGTCTAACCTTGGTAGTTTTGTGTTTGGTAGAGGCTGTGACACGTTCTGTGCACGTAAGCGTAGGGGAGAAGTATCCGATACCTTTAAGATGTACTTTTCTTCCCTCGGCCAGTTCTTTGCCCATGCAATGCGACAGAGCGTCGAGCACGGCTGAGACATCCGTTTCGGAAACCGTGCAGTAACGCTGGATTTGCCGGCGCAATTCGTTCGTGTCGGTAGCTCCGTTGTAATGGATACGGGGGTGTATAGCGGTTTCTTCCTCCCCGTCGTCTGGGTTGGAGTTCGGGTTTTTATACCAATCAAACAAGATAGACATCGTATGAATTCTTTTTTCTTAGGCGCTTTCTATGAAACTCCGCCTTGGTTATACATCGTGATAAACGTCTGTCTGACTGCTCGCGTTCTTTATTGCTTATTACTTGCTCACCTAAGTGAGGCGATTGAATCACAGGAATGACTAAAATCGCTCACTACTGTGATTCAATATATTCACTTTAGTGAGCAATTGACAGACAAACGCAAAGATAACTACTTTTATAGGTGGAACAAATTATTTACTCCCCTTTTTCTGAAAATGATAAGACATGCAGGTTACTTACGTATATCCTATAAAGGAGTATTCTCCTTCATGGTACTTTGGCCTAACGATATACGTTGCAATTGCATTCTTATTTTATGGTCCGGATGTATGAAAGTCTAATATTGTTTATATTTTCATTGCTTTCCAGTGATTCTGCTGATGTATCAATAAGAGGTCTGTTTTTTAAGAAAGGGGAATAATGAAAAGAAGGCGGTTGTCTTGCATAATTGAGCGCGTTCTTTGTACCGGAAGAATAAGGGAAGAGTATTCGATGGAAGCGGGCTGCATTTCTCATAGTGGGAGGTCCTTTATATTAAGTAAGGTGTATGAATAAAGGAACATAGATGCTTATGTATTTTAATAAATAAATTTTATGTTCGTTAGTTGCTTGATTATTAATGATTTTTAGAATTAAGTAGAAAAAACTTCAAAAAAAGTCTTTAGAATATTTGGAGCGTATAGGAAAAAACGCCTATCTTTGCATCACTTTCGCTTGAAAAAACAAACGAAAGTAAGAATTAAAGCATCGGTCTTTGAAAGAATGAAGAAATAACAAACAGTAG
>UMKF01028471.1_pt1 | contig 37011 bp, 23 predicted proteins | sample 1966251 | NCBI WGS metagenome assembly UMKF01 (sample SAMEA4836171, study PRJEB28245) | human gut metagenome | biome: gut microbiome; material: fecal sample | place: Denmark | collected 2008
AAGCTGCCAGCCGTCAATGATGTCGCCGTTTAAAATAAACTGTTTGTAGTTTACATGTTTTAAGAAATTGGTTACTTCTTTTATTTTGGAATCTTCCGAATCCAGGTGAATATCAAAGAGTCCTATCGTGGAATAATGTTTGCGTAAATTCATATTTTAATCCTATATTTCTTATCGTTACAAAATTCGTTGTTTTATATTGCTGTTGAATAACAACGGTATGAAGAAACGATTAAATCAGGAAAAGAATACTTTATTACTATATCCGCAATATATTGAGTAAAGACAAAATTTTAGAATAATGAATGTGGCTGAGTAACTAAAGAAAGGGGATACCGATTTGGGATGAATACGAATCAGAAGTTAAAGGAATAAGGGAGATTTTCTTCTTTAGAAGCTATGATTTGGCAGCCTAACAACTTTTGATAACTTTATAGTTCATTGCGAAACGGCTTTATCGTAATCTTGCCGAGAAGTCATGTTTTGCTGTAATATATAAATTTAAGTTTATTCGAAATAAATGCTTTCTGCTATGCTGTCCAGCTCTTCTTTTGCGGCTTCGTCTTGCGCTATCATCACCACGCCGAAATAACGGAGCTTGGCTTTATCGAAATAATAAAGCACGGTTTGAGTTGTGTCGAAACCATCACTTCCTGTAACCATAAAATGTTGCGGGTTACTTACTTTATCCATAAACAAGCCGTTGATGATGACTTTCTCATGTATATAGTCTTCAGAAGGTTCGCCCCGTTTGTTGCGGGGAATGACAGGTGTCATGGCACGGATCCGTTTGAACTCTTCTTCGGAAGTGGTAGTTTGGCAGACTATTGTCATCCAGCTTACTCCGTTGGTGAGTTTGAAAAAGGCACGTTGATCTTCAACGATTTGCCAGTTTGTCGGGTAGCGACAACTGAATCCGGTAATGGTATCCGTGTAAGGTATCCAAGTGTCTGTATCACTTATAGGAGTAAATGCCGGAATTTCCGGTTCGGCAAGGTTTTGATTAACGGAAAGGGAAGCATCCAGCTCCTCATCGGAAATCTTGCCTGCCATCCATTTTTGTAACATACCGCTGTCCCAGGCTTCACGATGTAGAGCATAATAGCGTGAAGTGGAATGTATTCTTTCTGCCATGACCAGAATGAAAATTAAAAATAAAGCTCCTTCTCCGATGAAGGAGTAGGGTCTCTTCAAACCTTTGTCTCTTTGCTTGTCTGCCAATACATAGAACGAACCTATTAGAAATCCACTTGTCAGACCGCCGATATGAGCTGCATTGTCTATAGCCGCATTTCCCATGCCTTTTAATAAGTTATAAGCTAGGAAGATACCGATGCTATAAAGTAGGGCATAACGTTGTGCCCGTTCGATACGGTGAAAGAACAGGTAGGCAAGAAAGATTCCGTAGAAACCGAAGATGGCTCCTGATGCACCGACACTTATCGTTTCGGGATGGAGGAAGAGACTGCTTGCGGAGGAACAGATTCCTGTAAGCAAGTAAGCGGCAAGCATGCGTAGTTTGCCGATAAGCGGTTCCAGATAGACTCCGATAAATAGTAAAGCATACATATTCATGGCTATGTGTATGATGCCGAAGTGGAGGAAATTACAGGTCAGTGTGCGCCACCAGTCACCGGTAAGTGTCAAAGGTCCAAAGTTACCTCCCCATTGAAGAAGTTCCACAGCTTCGGGTGAAAGGAGGCTGATACCGCTGATAGCCATGGCTATGAAGATGAATACGTTGATATTGAGCAGTAAAGGGATGGCAAAGAAATCTTTGTGGGGAATAAACATGGAGGAGAAAGGGATGCTCTTTTCGGGCAAGGATGTATTTTCTGTTTCCTTCCGCTCTCTTTCCTGCAAACTTTCTTCCAGATTCTTCACCATTTTCTCTATTTCTTCCCGAGGTGTAGAAATAAGAAACGTTTGTATGGCTTGGTGTAATCGTTGTATATTTTTACGATTCCGTCCGTAATCGATCATTTGCAAACCAGTGCAACAACTTGACAACGTTACCTCTTTCGGATGTTCGGGTTGCAAAGTAAGAGTTATTTGTTCGCCATATGACCAAACACTAATACCGGTGTAAAATGTAATACCGGTGCGGGACAGCTTATCTACCTTCCAGTTGAGCCGGATAGATACTTCGAGTGCCGCCAATATGATCTGCATAGGATTTGCATTTTCGAAATGTAAGATACAATCGTAGTGTGGTTTTATTCCAAATGCCATAGTTTTATGTCGTATTGAATCTTTTTCTTTTTATGAAAAGACGGTCAAAGATATAAAACAATCCGGATGAAACTAAATGATCGGTGACTTTTCAGAAGGTTTAATTTAGTACGATTTATTTTGGGATATCCAAATAAGAATTTCATTATAGATATCTACCTTTTGAAGCATGTAACTGTTGAAAGGAACAACGTGAAAGAAAGTTTGTGAGAATTGGGAGAGATTAATAAAATGTGGATTAACGCAGATGATTACAAATTGAGATGACACTGCTATACATGCTGCGTTAATCCGTATTTTGAAATTTAAACGCCGATAATTGAAGAAATAGAATGGATAGAGCTGCATCGACACATTATTAGTTATTTGAATAACTTTACTAGTTATGAGTGCTCACATTATTAGTTATTTTTGGTCCATATTTCTTTTAAAAAGTCAGGTTAATCGGTTACCTTTTCCTCCTCATCCATATTCTTTACAATTTCTTCGCATGGAGCCTCCTTATACTTGGAAGCCAAGTCTTTAATAATACCGTCTGCCAATCCGAAAGTGGGTACGAGAATTGATTCAGCCTGTACGCTTCGGGCAATATTTAAGAATAGTTCAGCTGCCGGTACGATGACATCCGCGCGGTCGGGCTTCAGCGAGAAGACTTCCATACGTTCGGCTACACTTTGCTTACTCAAATGGTCGTAGAGCTTTTCCAAGGCGGCTACTGGTAGCCGGTCTTTCCGTTTGTCGCGTTTACTGGCTATGCGGTATAACTTGTTAATGTTTCCGCCCGAGCCGATGATAGTGATATCGGAATATCCGGCAGTAATGTTCTCCAAGTCCTGTTTCATTTCGAGTAACACATTGTTTCTTACCGTTCCGCTAAGCATGCGTAGAGTGCCCACATTATAAGAGGTGGAGGAGATGCGCTCTTTGTTACTGATAAAACTGATTTCCGTACTTCCTCCGCCTACGTCGACATACAGAAAGTTTCCCGGTCCGGTGGAAGCTTCGATATGATTGTCGTAAATAATCCGGGCTTCTTCCTGTCCGGAAATAATATCTATCTTGATACCTGTCTTACGTCCAATTTTCTTAATAATTCGTTTACCGTTTTTTGCATCTCGCAAAGCTGAAGTGGCACAAGCCCTATATTCTACCACATCATGAATTTTCATTAATTGGTTGAAGGCTTTAATCATTCGTAGGAAATGTTCTTCCTTTGTTTCGGATATTTTGCCTTGCCCAAATACATCTACTCCCAATCGGAGAGGAATGCGCAGAAACATTACTTTAGTCAAACGGGTGTTTCCATCCAGGTCTTTATCGAGGTTCTTTATTAACAATCGAGCCGCATTGGAGCCGATATCGATGGCTGCCAAGTTTACATTTTCAATGTTTATCATATTATTCTTTTTCTTGGTTTAAATAATAATCATAAAGTGCTTCTTGAGAACGGAATAGAGCTTCTGTACCGTTTCCCCAAGGGCGGTTCTCTCCACTGCCGTCCACAATGCGTCCTTGCATGGTATCTTGCAGTCCGAACTCTATCACCCTTTTCAAATCTTTCTTGATATCCGGTTCGTATACCGGAGCAAGTACTTCAATGCGATGGTCAAGGTTGCGGGGCATCCAATCTGCCGAACCGATGTAATATTTCTCTTCTCCTCCATTTGCGAAAATTAGGATACGTGAGTGCTCCAGATAACGGTCGATAATGCCGTTAATATGAATGTTTTCACTTACTCCCGGTACTCCGGTAACCATAGAGCAGTTTCCCCGTACCAGCATATCGACAGGCACCCCGCAGGTAGAAGCTTCGTATAGCTTTTCAATGATCTCCATATCGGTAATATGATTAATCTTGGCCATTATATAGGCAGGTTTACCGGCATGTTTGTTTTTGATTTCCGTATTGATAAGGCGGATCAGTTTTTTTTTCATTTCGTTGGGCGATACGAGCAGTTCTTTAAATTTAACCGGCAGATAAGGTTTCTCGATGAAATCGAATACGGCATCTACTTCTTTTACGATAGGACGCCGTGCCGTCATGATTAAATAGTCGGTATACGTGCGGGCATTCCCTTCGTGAAAATTACCGGTACTGATGCAGGCAATGTCTCCGTTGCGTGTACTGATATGTGTGATTTTAGAATGTATTTTTAATCCTTCCACCCCGAACACAACATGAATGCCGGCGTCTTGCATTTTCTTGGACCAGTCGATGTTGGATGCTTCGTCGAAACGTGCCAGCAATTCGATAACTACAGTTACTTTTTTCCCATTTTGCGCCGCACCGATAAGTGCTTTAACTACTTTAGAATCTTTTGCTACGCGGTAAAGGGTTGTTTTGATACTTTTTACTTCTTTACTGATGGCAGCTTCACGCAACAGTTGAAGATAAGCATCGAAACTATGGTATGGCACATGAATAAAACGGTCGTGTTCACGAACAAGTTTGAGCAAACTTTGGTGATTGAACTCCTTTTTATGTATCGGTTCCCATTGCGGATATTTTAAATCTTTTCGTCCGCAGTCGGGGAACTTCATAAAATCCTTGTGGTTATGGTAGCGTCCGTTTGATAGAATCGTATCCAGTTTATCGATACTCAGTTTCTCCATTACTCGTTTTATAAGGTCTTTAGGCATCGACGAGTCGAAGAGTACGCGAATAGGTTCTCCTTTTTTCCGGCTTTTTACTCCTTTTGATATTTTTTGCAGCATCCCGTTACGTAGGTCTGTATCGATTTCCATCTCGGCATCTTTGGTAAACTTGAAAGAGTAAGCTTCGAACTGGTTATAGTCCATGCCGGTAAAAATGTAAGGTAGGCAGCAACGTACCACATCATCCAAATACATAAGGTAGCTTTTTCCTTCTTTATCGGGCAAACGGATAAAACGTCCGAATTCATTAACGGGTATCTCTATCAGTGCATAGTTCCGTTTGGGGCATTTTTGGTTTTCTTCCCATTTACTAAGACGGACAGCCAGGTAAATAGCGTCATCCGCCTGATCTCCGAATTGTTTGATAGAATTAAACCAAATAGGGCTAATGGAACCGTTTAGCTTATCCAGATAAAAAGAGCGGATATAGTTTTGCTGTTCTTCGTCTATTTCTTTTTCGTTAAGCAGCAATATGTTTTCCGTTTTCAAAGTATCGGTAACTTCTTTTACGGTATTTTCAAATTGTTGGGAAAATCTGCTGTTAAGTTTGTTGATTTGCTTGAGAGTTCGCAAGGTTTTGTCCCGCTCTTTCTTGTCATTTTTGTCGCTGTATTCTACAATACGGTTCAAGGTAGCTATCCGCACTCGGAAAAACTCGTCGAGATTGTTGGAATAGATACCGAGAAACGACAAGCGTTCCAATAACGGAATGTTTTTCTTTTCCGCTTCTTGCAGGATACGTTCATTGAAATACATCCAACTGATGTCTCGTTCAACGTAATACTTTTCTAAGCAATTCTTATTCATACTTTATCATCTTTTTCAACGCAGATTATTTTTTTCGTAACCGCTGATAGGGAGATTGCATATATATTGATATTAAACCAAGAGTTGTTTTTACTATAATTTACCTCGGTTATACAGATAATTAATTTTTATAACCTCGTTATTCATAAGTAAATCATTTAACTTTCACTCTTAAGATTATAAGACTGATAACTCCTATAACTCTAGATCAGAACGGAAGCTCCTTTATCTTCTATATATTTCATTTATTATTATCATCGGTTATTTCAACTATTCTATAATTGTTTTTTTGCTGTATAAATCATTCTACTTTTGTTTTTTAATTCATCAAACATATATTTCCGAATGATTCCAAAACAGAACGATTACCTTTTTATGTTCCACAACTTCTATTTTCCTTTTAAAATCTTGTCATAATTTCAATTACGAATTTGTCCTGTTCGGAGGCTTTGACTATCGCTCCCTTTTGATAGAAATACTTTTCATAATTGATACGTATGTCTGAAATAAACGGTTTTGCCAGACTTAAAGTAATACCTCCCGTCAGTCGTTGGCGTTGATAATCGTTAATGATTAGAGATCCTTCCGCATTTGCTTTTTCGTTTAAATAAGCTTTTCCATCGCTGTGGTCGCTCATGTAGTCGTAACGACCCAAAAATGAAATTTTGCGGAACAGTTTGCTCCTTAACTTTAAATCATAGCAAATAAAACCGTCAAAAGCGTTCACATTGTCGAATAATTTATCGGAATAATGTTTCAACAAATATTCGGCTTCGATATGCCATCCTCGGCTTTGATAATAAATGCCGGCATCGTACATGTATATGGATACTTTCTCAGGTTTTATTTTCTGTACGCTTAAAGTCAAATTGAAACCCTCTGGAAGGAATAACTGAACTTTGGCTGAAAAGTTCACTTGTTTGGTCCAGAAATCTTTCTGGTTCGTTAATCCGGAGCCATTAAAAACACCACCTTCCAATAATATGGGAAATCCGTTGTTGAATTTGTATCCGATTGTTGCACCTACATCGCGTACGTTGCCTACTTGCTTTGCAATGAAAGAGCGGTTGGCAAAATATTGTTGATGCGGAGAACGGTGTGCGTCGATTGTAAACGGTACGCGCATTTGTCCGATGGTGAAATTAAAATTGGTAATAGGCGTCAGCCGGGTGTAGGCATCTAACATTTTGATAGAACCTTCGTCGGATAAATCTATTTCCGCTTTATATGAAACGATAGGAGCTACTTTGCCTGTCAGACTGAAACGTGCGTTTCTTACTTCGAAACGTCCGGCGGAGATTTCCGGTTGATACTCGTATTTGGCACGAATGGTTCCATGTATTTCGGGCATATAATCCGTCTTTTGTTCTTGTGCTAGAGCCGGAATTATTCCGCAGCACAACAGAACGTAAACAATGGTTGATTTAGTTTTCATTCTTGCAGCGATTTATAGTTTTGAAGTTAATTTTAATCAGTGCCCCGCTGTTCTATTTTGTTTTTGATGTTTCGGAACAGTCCGTACTTTATATTTCTTTTGCAAACTTATAATGTAGAGGAATCCTTTACATGGTATTTATTGGAATATTTCCGGAAACATGTGGAAGGCCTCCGGTATCCTTGATATGGATACGGAAGCTCTTTCCTGTTAAAATGTGATGTATGCTCATATTGCCTAATTCATTTGGAAACTTCGGGCTGCGCGAAGCAAATGGCGCAACGAACTTACCAATTCTTGTGATTCTTGAAGCATATTCAGATAAACATATGAAACTGCCAGGTTATCTTTTTCATCCTGCATCCGGTTCATTTGTAATTTACGTGTACGTGATAATGCCTCTTTTAATTTGTCGCATTCTGAACGGACATCGTCTACGTTTGTATAGTTTCCGTTGGAAATGATTATTTTAGTATGGTTGAGCAGGTATATCAATGTATCGCGTAAGGGAACGAATTCTTTTATACGCTCTTTGGCTAAAGGCGAGAAGTTATTATCTACGTGTTCTTGACAAGGTTCGCATATTCTTCGCAAACAGTAGAGCATCTGTTGTGTGCTGTTGCTTGCTAGATGGAACCAAGTGTTTTTTTCAATAGCAATATCTTTATCGATGCGGCGCATACCAATCATTTCTTTTCGGCGTATCTTTTTGAGTTCTGTCTTTTTATTCTTTAGTGAACTGTCGGCACGACGCAAGTTTTTCAAGTCTTCGTTGATGAAACCGTCGGTTATTTGTTGGTAAACTTGTATCACATAATCCATGTATTCGGATTCGTTGTTGGCAATATGTTGGGATAGAAGGGAAAATACTTCTTCTTTGTCTTTGCTTGCCAATAACCGGTTGAAGAGATCGTCCGCTTTCTCTGCTTTCTTCTTTTTATTATATTGAATGTTGCTGCGGATCAGGAGTACTATTGCCAGTATAACCAATGCAATGGTGAGAACCATACCTCCGTAATACATGGCCAGCACTACTAAAAAACAGAGTGTGAAGGCAGCTCCGGCGGTAATGAACCAGCCGCCAATAACCGACAATACACCGGTAATACGGAACACGGCGCTTTCTCTTCCCCATGCACGGTCGGCAAGTGAAGTACCCATTGCTACCATGAAAGCTACATAGGTGGTGGAAAGCGGAAGTTTTAACGATGTTCCTAAAGCGATAAGCAAACCTGCCATGACCAGATTGATAGAGGCGCGTACCATATCGAAGGCGGCACCGTTTTCCAAAATCACTTCATCTTGGTTGAAACGACTGTTAATCCAACGTTTCATTCCTGTAGGTATAATGCGTAATAAAGCGTTGGCAGCAGTCGTGGACGAACGTACTAAACTTCGTGCCATGCGGGAAGAACCGAACATTTCGTCGCCTACATCTTGGCGAGCCAAGTCGACCGAAGTTTTTACTACATTATATGCTTTTTTGGAGGTAATGAGAGAGTAAACCATGATAGCCCCCGCGATAAATAGGAAAATAAACGGTGTACGGGCTGGAGCGTTGAGCGAACCCATCAGGAACCCCGCCGGATCTCCATTCCCATTGGTAACGTAATCGGTATAAGAAGAATAACCTGCTAAAGGCACTCCGATGAAGTTGACAAGATCGTTACCGGCAAAGGCCATAGCCAAAGCGAATGTACCCATTAATACGATGATTTTGAAAACATTTATTTTACATGCATGAAGAATCTGCATTACAATTGTGAAGAATAGGAAACAGCCTCCGATAATAAATAGTGTATTATCGTGTATAAAAGCTTTCGTTTCGGCGTTCATGAAAGAAAGATCTTTGATGCCTTTAATAAGCATGAAATAAATGATAGAGGTGGTTGCTACTCCTCCGAATATACCGATTTTCCATTTTAAGTTCGATTTATAATTGAATGTGAAAAGAAGTCGGGACAGAAATTGTACTATCGCTCCGAAGAAGAAGGCTATGGCTACCGAAACGAATATAGCCATAATGACTGATAGTGCTTTTTCTGTATTCATCAGATCGGCAATGCTTAGCATTCCGGTGGGGTCAGAGGCCAGTTTGATAAGTGTCAGGGCAAAAGTAGCGCCCAACAGCTCGAATACCATTGAAACGGTAGTAGAGGTTGGCATTCCCAATGAGTTAAAAATATCGAGTAATACTATATCCGTAACCATGACGGCAAGGAATATACACATTAACTCGTTAAAGTAAAACTGTTCGGGACGGAAGATACCATGCCGTGCAATCTCCATCATGCCGTTACTCATGGTTGCACCGCAGAAAATGCCGATTGCGGCAATGATAATGATTGTTTTGAATGTGGCTGCTTTTGCTCCGATTGCGGAGTTGAGAAAGTTAACAGCATCGTTGCTAACACCGACAGATAAATCGAATACGGCCAGCACAAATAAGAAAATAACAAACCCTAAATAAATAGTTTCCATGTATTACAGTAGTTTTAATTAATTTTTATTTGATGCAAAGATGAAAAGTTGATGTTATAATGAAATGTCATATATGTTACAAAACTGTTACAATTGTTTATTTCATGAAGAAAATGAGTTCTTTGTCATCTGAGAGGCCTTTCATTTTAGGGTCCTATAAGTGGAAAGGGGAATAGGAACAAACGTTATAAGTTTGGTTGATTGAGATGGAATGTTTTGTTCGAATGTTTGAAACGAAAGTTTCAGATGTTTGAAACCATAGTTCCAAGCGATTGAAACTATAGTTTCAATATGCTTTGGAACAGTAGTTTTGCAGCGTGAAACTTTTGTTTCTATTGGGTGTACCGGATTAGATGTGACGAAGAGCTGATTAAGGTTGACTATCCTCGGTTAGGAACCTTGTGACCGTTTGTGATGTATATTGTAATGTACCGGATCTCGTGGTTCTTCTTTAGGATCCGTACATTCTGTTCGTGGTTTCAAGTTTTCTGTTGGTAAGACTTCTTAATAATGCAGAATATATGCGGAATTTGCATTGTTTTTTGTAGGAATCATTGAAAAGTGGTGGTAGTATCCGTTTCTCTGTACTTTGAAAAAGCTACTACCACCACACATAAAATCCATTGTTAGGCGATGTTTCAAAAAAAGAGTGATAGTAGTGACAGTAGAAAATGAAAACTTTGTTGAGTAGTTGAATGAAGCCATATTCAAGTTTCAACTGTGATACTACCTTTTTAACATTCTTCTGGAGGAACCTTTTTATACTGCTAAAAAGTATCTTTCAGCTTGTTTAAGTAGAATTGAAAACCTTTTCGTATATTTTAAAAAATATGTGGAGGCTAATATTTGAAAGGTTCTTTTTTGATATATACATTGAAATCTTTAATACTCCCCGGTACTTCGCTTTCCATACGAGGTAAATATTGAAGTCCGGTTAATGTATGAGTCGCGCCTAAGTCGATTACAAAAGCGTGAGGGTAGGCATTGCTTTTTACTGTGCTCCAATAGGTGGATTCTTGCAAATCGAATAACTTATCGGCAGAACAGTTCAGACGGGTAACTTCCTCACTATCGGCATAATTTACTATCCACGGCTCGCGTGAAATGCGCTCTCCTTTCTCGTTTAGCAGATACATTTCGGCAATACATGCCAACTCTGTCTCATCATGGGAGTTTATTGCTTCCAAACAGATGTAACGACCGGTAGAAGGTTTATTGAATTTTATTTCCTGCCAGCCATTTCCGGGTTTGAAGCTACCCCGGAATGCAAGTGATTTTTCTTCTGATAAATTTAGTTCTTGTCCGGCATTGCGATGAATCAATGGTTTGTTGATAAGCAACTGATCAAGTATAGGTTTGTCCAAGCCTTCGGATTGGGCTTTTTTAGGACCGATGATATCAAATATCAAAATTTCGTTTTCTCCTTTTTTCAGCCAACAGCCAGGCATGTAAAGTGTTTGTTGAGGACCTATTTCCCAGATACGTCCCATGGCATGTCCGTTGACATAGACTAGTCCTTTTCCCCAAGTTTCAAAATTCAGAAACGTATCTCCCGGTTTCTTTACTTGGAATGTTGTGCGATAACAACCTGGTATGCGCTGCCCTAAACTGTCTTTCAACGATTGGATAGGTTGGAATTTCATCTTTTGATAGAACTCGTAAGCTTCTTCGATATTGTAAACTTCCCAGTTCTTCAAATCGCAAGTGAAAGGATAACCATCCATATCGATTGTCAGTTGAACATTTTGCGTAATGCCTTTATAATCCTTAATAGCCCGTCCGAAGTTAATACGTCCCATAGCCTCGACTAAGATATCGAGTTGTGTCCCTTTAGGAGATGGTGGTAATGTGAGTTGTTTTTCTCCATTCCTTCTATCCAGCTTACCGATATATTTCCCATTCAGGAATATTTGCGCATAATCATGGGCTTCGTTTATAGTAAGTAGCGAACGGGATGGTATTTCCGGTAAAGTGGTGCGATAGAGAATGCTGCCGAACCCTTGGTCGTAATGTTCCATGGTATGGATATCTTTGTCATTTTTTGCTTCAGGAAGATTAGCAAAAAGAGGGGCGACTTCGGTAAACTCAAAAGCCGGAATACAAATGGACTTTATTAACGGGGGTACTTTTGTTTGTTTTTCACCATTCATATATTTAGCCAATGTTTTTCTTAAAGCCCAATATTTAGGGGTGGTTTGTCCGGATTCGCTAATGGGTGCGTCATAGTCATATGAAGTTACATCCGGAGCAAATCCGGGAGAGTTTGCTCCCGCCCAATGTCCCCAGTTGGTACCTCCATGAGTCATGTATAAACTGAAAGAGATACCTTTGGATAACATTTCATCAATTCCTTTTATCATGTTTTCGGCAGGACGTGTTTCATGATGTGCTCCCCATTTGTCGAACCAACCACTCCAAAACTCAGAACACATTAGAGGAGTGTCGGGACGAATCTTCTTAAGAGGAGCAAATTGTTGTTCTATATTAGCTCCCGTGCCGAAGTTGATAGTCCATATAAGATCGTCCAGCCCATTTTTAGTGAAATTGGATGACCAGTCGCATTGAAACAAAGTTATATCGGGAAACGTAGAGCGTATAATATCTCTGATTTGTGATACGTAGCCTTTGTCTTCTCCGTATGAACCGTATTCATTTTCTACTTGTACCATAATAATAGGTCCTCCTTTGGCAATACTCATTTCGGCAACTTGACGGGCAACGGCCTGCTCAAATAATGTTACGCGATCAATGAAATAAGGATCGGATTTACGCAATTGGATATCTTTTTTCTTTAATAACCACCACGGTAATCCACCCATTTCCCATTCGGCACAAACATATGGTCCCGGACGTAGAATGACATACATGTTGTTTTGGTGGCATAGACGGCAGAACTCCGCTAAATCATTTTGGCCTGTAAAGTCAAATTCTCCCGGTCGAGGTTCGTGTGCATTCCAAAAGACATAAAGGCAAACAGTATTCATCCCTAATGCTTTGCAAAGTTTTATGCGTTGGTCCCAATAAGGTTTTGGAATACGTGGATAGTGCAATTCAGCAGCTTTTATAACAAAAGGTTTTCCATTTAATAAGAAGGAACCTTTACCTGCTTTGAAACTATACTGATCCGTATTTTGTGCATGTAGGAGTAATAAGTTACAGATTCCCAAGAATAGAGCTAGAATTAAAAATATCTTTTTCATACGCAATATATTTATCGCCAAAATTAATCAAAATAATGATTTTATATATAAACTAGTGAAAGTTCTTTGAAAGGATTTAGTGAGTTTAAAGAAGTCGAATATCTATTCTTATTAGCCCTTTTGGAATGATAGCTATTAGGATATAAAAAGTGGAAAATTGAGAGTCTGTTGTTTATAGATAGCTAAAGTTATCATTCATAATAAAGCAATGATATGCTGAAGGTTTGTATTTTAGTGTTCATAATGCTATCGGAAAAGCGTTGGAGAGACAGAAAATAGCTTATTTATTTCAAACATATGAATAACTAATTTAGATGTATTACATTTTGGATGTAATAAAGTAATGATAGCAATCAAACGAGTAACTATTATATGTTGAAGTAATTGGTAAGTCAATAAATGGTTGGATGATTATGCTTTATTTTGGGTGCCGTTTTAGGTCTATCAATTAAAATTATTTTTTATTGAACAGTGCTCCGGTAGTTGTGCTCCCTATTTTAGGAGCGCTGTTCATATTGGTAGGTTTTCGAATTGAAAGAGAAATAAAAGTTCGGTGATTATTTTCCGAAAGCACTGACTATTTCTGCCACATACATTTTATGCATGCCTCCATGTTCGTTATACCACTTCTCGATTAAAGATGAATCAAAGAACCCATCTGGTGAAAGAAGCTCCGCGTATAGCTTTTTGCATTCCAGAGTAAGACGTGCTTGTTCAAATGTAACATTTCCGGATTCTGTGAAAAGCGGTTTGAGTCCAGTGGCTTTCACTTTATCGGAATCTCTACCCGAATGGCTTCCACAGAAATTATAGATATTCCGGTACTCTTTTCCGAGGAACGCAAGAGTAAAGGAGTCGTTTTTTTCCGTAAATTCAAATGTATAACGTTCCGGACGTACAAATACGAAAACCACAGGCTTGTTCCAAAGCCAACCGATGCCGCCCCAGCTTGCCGTCATAGTGTTGAACTGTTCTTTTGTGCCGGCAGTAACCAGCATCCATTCTTTACCTATGGTTTCGAAGAAGTTTTCCGACAAGTCTTTAATTTCTACTTTTTTCATAAAGCTTATTTGTTTTAATATGGATTTTTTATTGATAACGTTAAATGATATCCTTAAGCAAAGATATATAAAGTTTTATACATTCTCAAAAAGATATAAATGCATAATTCTTTTTATTATATCTCTCAACGGTATTCGTGTACAGGATTTGCTGGTAAGTGATGTACAATATATATTAGAGTTTATATAGAATAAGGACCAGGGCTATTGAAAACCAATACCCTAAAACCTTATTCGATATATTGTTTATTATATAATAAAAAAGGCTGTACAAAAAGTCTGAAAGTTTAAATTTAATCTTTAATATTAGAATTGATAGGGCCCAAGTATAGAAAAAAGCGCCACTTCACACCTCATTCTCATGGGTTAAAGTGGCACTCTTTATTTATTCAGTTACAATCTATAACTTTAGCTAATTCAATTTTTACTTTTTAGATAGCTCCTTTTATTGTTTTCTTCTGATAACTTATTTGACCTCCTCTAATTTAACCCACACTGAGAATCAGCGAGTTATAAGTTTTACGGTACAAGTAAGAGACACCATAAGCATCCTGAATAACAGGAACCAATAATCATCGAGAGCTATCCGTGCTCTCATATTGCCGATAATATCTATCGTTTGTTCTGCATTTCTATTTATGTTTGCGAAGGTACTAAGATTTTTCAACTAGAGCAAACAACTATGGTACAAATGCGGACTTTATGATTAGAAATCCGCATCTTGGACCTTGTTCTCGGGTTTAGCAGTTGAAGGAGATGCCATTACGCGCAACCTCATCAAGTCTGCTTCCACTCCGTCTTTTGAGACGAGCGAGTCCTTCGGTAGAACAGAATAGTTCTTGGCGAAGTTCTCTTTGTTTCCTGTGAACCATTCTCCAAATATGATCATGAGGAAAGATTCTACATCAAGATTCTCCTTTTGGTTGTACTTGACAATATTCTTGGCGAATTGCCAGAGCTCTGCATTACGGAGTTTCTTGTTATGGGCAATCTTGACTTGTTTGTCGGCAACCACATGTCCTGACTCAATAAAGAGTTTTGTAACTTGCCATACTTTTTCTACATCTTCTACAGAACACTTCGCCAATGAGAAAAGAAGCGTAACGTAGTCTTCGGTATTCGCCATCCTAATCTCACGCTCTTCTTTCTCTTTCTGGGCTATTTCCGCTTTCAGTCTTTCTAGTTCATCGTGTTTCTTAAGGACTGCATCAACCGTAAGAGATCGTTCATTCAAAGCATCTACTTCCTTCTGATATGCTGCTTCCAGATTCTGCTTTATCAGCTTTACCTTTTCATCTGCAATTTGATTTGCCAATGAAAGTACTGTGTCATGAAGATTCTTGTTTAGATAGTCAACGAAATCATCTGTGCTCGTTCTTGGATAGGCTGCGACATCATCGCTCAGTTTCTTCAGGCTGTCAATTACATCTTCCTCATGAGCTACTTGTTGTTCTCGATGGCTATCTATTATGTTTTGTAGACGATAGGATTCCTTTTTAATCGTTGATTCCAAATACATCTTCACCCCATAGATTGAGGCTTTGAATATCACGAACACAATAGCCACCAAATAGAAATAAGGCAGGAATGAACTAACATAATTTGCGGCAACATCATAATTGGCTATTATACCTATTGCCAATAAAACAAGCACAATGATGATTGCAATGACCACCAATGCCCATACTATCTTTTCTAATATCTTTAAGAATCTTCTCATTGAAGTATTATCAATCTTTCGAACTACAGAATTGTTTTGTCTGTTCTAACATACTTTTGGTGCATATCGTTAGGCTTGTCAGGAACCGTCATAGCCAGTAATCCCGCTTCTACCAACATAGAGACATAAGTCTTTCTATTCTTTGAGTGTTGGGATAAATTAATATGGTCCAATATATCCGAAGCAGATTGAGGCACAGAGCAGAATTCTAAAACGGCTTTTTGCTTTTCGTTCAGTTCAATTCCGTTACCTTGAGCACCTTGGTCACTACCTTGGACACCTTGGACACTATCTTGGACACTTGCTTCATCGGTAGTTACATAGACACCATCAACACCGTCAATATCAAACTTAGGCAATACTAATACAAAGCTGTCCCAAGGAGTAGAGAATGTTGGATCCATACCTTCGGTGTAACCATCATGACTCTTGTAGGCTGTCACAATCTTTTTGAAGCCAGAGCCACGGCGCTCCATGTACTTCAAGCGACTGAAGATGTCGGCAAGTATTGGGTTGCGACGACGTGACGCCATGTTCATCACATCCATATTCTTGATAGAACCGCCGTCCATCAAGCCACCAGGCGAGAAGATCTCAAGGCGATTATCGAACATGTCGATATGCACCTCACTGCCCAGTTCCAGATAGTTGCGATGAATAAGAGCGTTTACCAAGCCCTCTTCTACAGCACGTTCAGGGTATTCGGGATATTCAAGACGGTTGTCGGCAGTCTTGCGCCAAGCCTTTCTTGTGTTACGACGCACGAAATCAAGTCCAGATTGAAGCAAAGTTACAAGACTTCCGCTGTATTCCTCATCATCCAACGCATCCATCACACCATTAGCCTTGTCAAGTCCGTTCCATCGAGTACAGAACAGACGAGAGTGGCGTACAGGAGAATAGTCGGCCAGCAGAGCACCTGCATTAGTCAGTTCTCCCTTCTCGTTGATGATACCGAATGACTCATAGTCGCTATTCTCAAACGAGCGGTTGGTACGCTTGAAGTATGTGGCACGAAGCACGGTGAAGGCCATGTCCTCAAACTTCCAACGAGAGACAAGGCTGTCGTATGACATGTTACTACCCTTCAGCACCAACTCCTTGTGCTTAGACATACTTGCCACCACGCTCTCGTTACCAACGCGAACGAATGCTTGCATCTGTCCGTCACCTATATAATAATAAGGTGTCTGAGCACCAGGCATCACAGTGAGTACCACGAACTCCTTATCCTCAGCCTTTGCAAACGAGAGGTTGAATTCTGGTATCGGATCAATGTGAGCCTTGATAGCCTCACTGATTTTCTCTGCATCGTCTTTTGCGTCAGCAAGACCAACCAACGAGTCATCATCGGCAATACCCCAAATGAGTCTGCCACCCATGCCATTAGCAAAGGCGCTCACACTCTTGCACCAGCTCTTCGGTTTCTTAACCTCTAGAGCCACTTTCTTATCATATTCTGTTGCCTCGCCTATCAGTTGGCGAATGTCGAGTACTTTCATAGATCTTAACAAAGTTTTAGCCTCATTCATGTAGATTGTATTTTATGAAACGAGACCTGTTGAATATATATTGCCTATTAATAATGTATCATAACTTATTAAGCTATATTAATGGCTCAAATATAGGGATAAAATCAAGTATTCTTTCTGCTTTAATGATATACCCAAGATTATTAGGAACATGGGACACCGCCATTGCTTTCTGTTGGACTGTCGGAATGTTAATAACACGTATATCACCTGTAACTGTTAATTGTGGACCTGCATACAGAATACCAAGAAGGTAAACTCTTGAATTACCCCAATTCAAGTTTCCTTGTTTATCTCTATAGCCACCTACATTACATAGCATCACAGGAGAACCGCTTGAGCCAGGGAAACATGCTGCATCAATTACAAATTCTTTTTTTCCATTATAGTCGAGATTATAATTGGTCGCAGTTATTCCTTTTCTAATTATTGGCATATTGTTGAGACTGTCCCAAAGCCCATTAGGGTAACCGATCATGGTAATATCTTCTACTGCATCAATAGACTGTTTTTGAACTTCATTTGGAATAACCCCATTATCAAGACTCCTATAAAATAAACGCCTGTTTTTTTTGTTTGCAGCTTCAATCAATGGATTTATTGGTAACACACACAGATCCACGTCATCAGAAGGATGCATGAACCACATGTTTTCAAAATTGTCTGAATATTCAATAGTAAAGTGCTCCTTGTAATTTGGCAAGCCATCATCATCTGCTGTAGTAAAACGGAACAGACCTTTTTTCATCCCTTTTACAACGTGTTTGTTAGTAATTAAGAGAGGAACAATCTTGTTATTTACATTTAAATTTAAATTAAAGAAGAAACCTGTACCAGAATATGAGTTCCCATTTGCATCTTCTGTTTCAATACGAGAAGTGCAAAAGCTAAGTTGTTCGTAGATTGATAATTCTGCCATAATTCAATGATTATTATCCGTATATAGTGGAACGTATGTTATTATTGGGGATTATTGATACGTGCCCAGTGTGTCACGTTGTTAATGCTTTTGATACCACAACCTTCTTCGTCGCTCATGTGCCACTTGTCATCTTCGCCAAGGTAGCCAACGCAGAAATGTTCGCTATTTAGGCGGAACAGCAGAGTCTCGTAGTATTGCACTCCTTCTGTATCTAATACTGGATGCCATTTGACACCAGTAAAAGAGTTGTTTGCTATGTTGCAGTTTGTAAACTTCATTTTGTTGGATAGTCTTTATGAATTGGTATAATGGGATTAGCATTGCCAATAGAATACGCATATCTATTCAATCTTTGCGTCTAATTTGTATTTCGTCACGAATCGTTTATCCGTCTTGACAAGTTCAAAGTATGGGTAGTCATGCATAGGCTTAGCGTCAGAGACACCTACCTTTGCAATACTCTCAAAGATCTGAGCGTTATTGATGTAATCCATGTAGCTCTGGATGTTCTTATCCGTTGCTCCAAACACACTTACCAAATCCTGCCTTGTGACAGAATTGACGTGATGCAGAATCCAGCTTGCCATGAATGTAGTATAGTCGTTATTCTTGGTTTTGAAGTCATCAATGTTCTGAGTTGAGAGTATCATGCCAACACCGAACGCACGACCTTGGCGCAGGATCTGTTCCATAGCAATAAAGTCACGCTGCAGGAACTGATGAGCCTCATCCACAACGATTATCGCCCTCTGTTCTCTACGACCTTCTGTATCCGTATCACTTGCACCGAGCAGCAACATCTCTTTGTTGAGCACGTCAAGCAGCAGCGAAACTACAACTCGCTTTATTGAATCTGAGTTCAATGGAGTCAAGTCGATGACTCTGACACGATCCATCCATTCAAAGATACTCACACACTCATCAGGCTTTGAGGAGAACACTCTGTAATTCTTCAAGCTCTTGAAATTTGAGTACACCGTGTCTGTTGCGTCATACTCCTCCAGATAACGATTGATGACATCGTTGATAGTTGGAGCTGGTTTGTCCCAAGTGGTGTAATCATCGGTAATGCCAAACTCTCTGTAGGTATCTACAATGACATCGGTGATTTTTGCACGCTGAACAGGACCGATATTGCCGAACGCCTTCGCCATTGAGTCGGCGATGCTTTCTGCCGTTATAGCTGGCAGATCCTGCATGATGTTCTTCTTTGTCTTTAGTATCTTGAGCGGATTAAAAGGTAGATTGAAGAAGTCGCATGTACCACCTACTTTCTCAACAAACGCATCGTCATTATAGTCGCCTTTGTAGTCGAAGACAAGCAATCCAAGAGGCTTACCGCCTACATTGCTTTCCTTCTCCTTTGAGATCTGTGCGATAATTGAACGTACCAACTGCGTCTTGCCAGTACCCATCGTACCAGTTATGCCAATGTTCGGATTTGATACCACCTTTGGCTGATTCAACTCTATGGTAACTTTACCCTTCTTGGAGTTGCCGATGTGAATGAGCATTCTTGACAATGGATCTTCTGCAACCATGCCAATACCCATATCCACTTCAACCTTTGGTTCGACCTTAATAGGATCTAAAGGGATTATCGTTGTATCATCTTCCTTCTTTTTGTCCTCGGTAGTTACTGGTTTAATAATATCAACAACCTGGAATATTGGTGTTACTGAGGTTGACGTAGTAGTAGCGGCTGGCTTTGCCGAAACTGATATTGGCGACTGCTCCACAAACTGAAGAATGTGACTGTCTGGATTTGCAACAATACGATAACACTCCGATTCCATCATGCGAATGTGGCATACAGGCACATCGTCAATCCTTTCCGTGTTCAACGACTTAGGTGTAGCATCAGAGTAAACGACAAGTGCAGCCTTGCCAATGTCCTCAGGCAGATCTTCCTTGATATTGAACTTTACATTCAGCAACTCATAGCGAGCATCATTTACTGCCTCATAATCCGCTTCTGTCATCAGTTCATTAGCACGCATCTTCTCGGTGTTTGACAGGAACTGCGAAGCGAACAAGGCACGATACACTTTTCTCGTGAAGGTGTCACCCTTGAAGAGTACATCCTTAAGCGCCTTGTTGTAGAGATTGGCAACCTGCTGCTCTCCCTTATCCACAGAGTCATCGGCAAGCACCTTCACCTCTACAGGATAAAAATACGCATCAAGTTCGCCATTGCTGTTCCTGCGAATACCCATCATGAGAATATCATCCGAGAGAGGACCGTCAAGACCAAGATCCTTCTTAGAGAACAATCCGTCCTGAGTCATGCCGATGGAACCAGTTGCACGCACAATCTCATCCAAGGCAATAGGTGTCCAGATGATGTTGTCGGTACGCTTCATAAAGTGCTGCATGACAAAGCAAGTAGCCACCAAACTCATCTTCTCACGCATAATGAGTTCAGGCTTGTTGACAATATCCAACAGCCACTTACCATTCAAACAGTTGAAGAAGCTGATCATCTTACGGCTGAAATCCTCGCTCGTTCCGATTATCGACTTGAATGCTTGCAGAGAGTTGAAAAGCATCTTGTTGTATTGAATCACATGTTGTGTGACCGTAATACTCTCCAATCGTGCAGAGATAGAGTGCTGCTCAACGTAATGCACCACATAGATGTTCTTCTGCTTATAGAAGAAGTCTATGTCAACCTCTGGATAAACAAAAGTTACCCATGTAGAGTTATCGTAAACCGACTGAAGGAAATCTGCGTCCTTGAAACTATAAACCTTTGCCGTACATTGATCAGAAGTATAACCAGCCAATCCGCCATTATACAATCCGGCATAAAGGCTATTCATATCCTTTGCTGTAGTGTAGATAGGACAACTGTCGTCATGCAATCCCTTCGTACCAAATCCCATCAGGTAATTACTATTGCTGAGATTTGTTGACGGTATTGACACAAGACCATTGAGCGATGTCTCTGTACGCAGATCTTTTGCAGGAAGTGGCGAATAACTTGAGCCTGAGTCAATCTTGTAGAATGTCACATGGCTGTATTCTGCCATCTTGCGGCTGTCCTTGAATGTATGCTTATAGTAGCTGACACGACTAAAGAGCAAACGAATAATCTCGTTCAGATCCTTGTCATCAACATTTATTTTACCAGCCTTGAAGAAATCGGCAATGTTGTCGCGCGATGACTGACGGTTAAGTTTCTCAAAGAAAGTATCAGTAAGAATGTCCTCAACATACTCATGAATCTCTATGCGCTGAACGGTACCACTCTTTCGCTTTGAGTCAATGAAGTTGACTATCCCACGCACAAGGTCAACCGACTGTGAAAGACCTATTACACTAACGCGAATAGGACAATCAACATCTGGGAAGTAATACTTGAAGTTGCCGATGAAGTTCTTTATCTTCTCCGTAATCAACTTTGATGTGGCTTTCGAACCATAAATCTGCTGTGAGTCGTTTGCCTTATCGTATTTCACCCATGTAAGCAGACCCTCTGTGTCTGTGCTATTGATGGCGCACAGCGTGTGCTTGCCATAATAGATGTAAGGCATGAGGTACAATGGAGAAAGTTCGTCCAGCACCTTCTTATTGAATTCCTTGGTATCTACTGAAACCACCATTTCAAGAGCATACGCTACCATGAGCGGATGGAATGGAGACAGCATTATTGTACCATCCTCATTCTCCACCACACCCAACTTGGAAATGTTTATTGCATTCGTGCTATTGAGGCTTGCCCCCTTAGGAATCCGCGCCACTTCCTGATGAATAATGTCAATGTAGTTCTTATACAAATCACAAAGCCCAGCATCAGGCTTCACGAACGAAGGCACAGTCTCGTGATAACGGAAATACTGGAAGATAGACTTCAATGCGTCAGTAATTTCCGTAGCAACATCGAGCTTATGATCCTTAATATCTTCTTCACCGCTGAACTCATTCTTCTCAATCGTGAGATAAGGAGAATCATTGTCGATCATCAGTTTCTCCAGATTCAGGAACTTGCGGAAAGAACTTTCGATGTAAACTGGGCCATTAGGTCCTTCTACTGTACATGTTTCGCCACCAATCCCAGTAAAGCCGCCATCACTGCCCCAGATTGTGTCTGTCACATCACCAGGGGAAAGTGTCTGTGTCTTCTCACCTTTGTACTTGAAGCAGATGTTCAGTGTGGTGCTGCCGAATTTGAATGGCACACGAGGCTCTTCTGTATCGTTGAAGTCAAACTGAATATAAAAGGCGGTATTTTCATCAAGTTCTATTGGCGTGATGCCATCGAACTGCACGACGTTTGTACCTGTTCCTATGGTTACGCTATCCATAGAATCAGGCACATTCACAACGATATTTCCTTTCGCATCAAACTTGAAGCAATGCTCTATCGCCTTGAATACATTCTTGGTTTGCAGACGAAGGGCGGAAATCTCATGATAGTTCTTATCGTCACCAATCGTGTCCTTCTGCACTTTGTTGCCGAGAGTGAATACAAGGGTGTTTCCTGTAACCTTGGCATCAGTTCCATGCTTATAGTCTTTGAGATCCTTGTTGAAGTATGCCTTCAAGGTTGTTGAAGTCATGTCTGGATCACAAATCAGAACGTAATTCTTTGAGGTCTTTTCGCTCTTAGGTCCTGTTGTGTTTACAATAAGTTCGGGCGTACCATCAACCTTGAATTGAGGGCGAGTGATGGTAGGATTTCCCACAACTATGTCATGACTCTTGCGAATTTCCTTGTAGTCGAGAATCTTCCAATCAACCTTGCCGCTGGAAATCTTAGAAGCCAGTTTTGAGTCGAGGTAGGTAGTCAGTCGTTTATACTGATCCTGCTCGTATGCCTCGCTCATCATTTCGCTGATGATGGCGAATGCGTTGGTGTTGTCCTTTACACGCTCCTTTACATTGATTTCTGTAGCGGCAAACATGTTGTCATAGATCTCCGAATCTTCAAAAGCATCCAGTTGTGAGAAACTGCCTTGTAGGCTTGACTTCTGGAGAATAGAGAGCACAGGAGCAAAGTCAAACAACGAGGTGTAATCGTCTTGGAAACGAAGACGATTAACATGGTTTTTGAGATACTCCTTCTCAATAACATTGATCTTGCTTGAAATCTTAGTGCCGATGGCTTTTGTGATCTCCTCAATGCAGAGAGGGTATGGTGGTTCCTGTAGGTTGTGACCTGCACTCAGCAATGTCTCAATGGCATTTGTGCCAGGCAAGATAAAGAGAGCAGCCATGCCAGCAATAGGATTGCCCATGACACCGATATTGTTTCTGATCATCGTCTGGAAACCATCATTAGCATCATCGCAACCGCTCACAAGAATCGGAGTGTCATTGCTTGCGCAAGAGAAAGCAACGGTTTCATATTCGGCTGCACCAATCTCGTATTTCTCGTATCCTGGGAAATAGATTTTCTGTTCGTTGGTATAAGCCGATGCATGAAGAGCCTTATAGAACTCCTGACGCAAGACAGCATCTTCTATCACAATGTAAAACTTGTCGCCAGCCTCAACCGTTATCTTCTTGAAATAACGAACCAGCAATTCTTCGATGAGAAAATTATAAAATAATTCGTACATACTGTGCTTCTCCTGAGTCGCTCTTGCGCTCTAATAAGTTCAACTTCAATAAATATTCGCTTATGGCATTCTTTGTCTGGAAAGAGAACTCTATGCCATACTCTCTGAATCGCTTGTACAGATCGTCCATGCGTAATCTGTCATCCTTGGCAATCATGGCAACAAGGAACAATAGCATTTCTTCGTCGAGCACCAACACGCTGTAATCACGTCTCTTCTCAAAGAGTTTGATGTTGACAAGAGAGTATAATGCCACCTTCATACGTGGATAGTCCTTTGACTGATAGGTCATACATCTATCTAATAGCAGGTTTACGAAATCCTCGTAGCTGTTTACGTCTATTGGCTTTTTTTCTGCAATAGGATGAGGCTCTGTGTCGCGGTCATCCAGCAATTCGTATTTCAAATCCTGATAGGTGTTCAATACGCTCTCGCATGTAGCTTTGGCTTCATCGTCAAAATCCATGTCTCTGAACCTTTCAAGAATCTCTTGGAAAGTCATCAGCTGATCTTCGTCCTCAAACATTGAGTTCAGAATGTCTAATGCCTGAGCATAAGCAGACATCTTGTTGAGGAATGTTTCGGGCAGATGATCATGAGCTGACCACCCCTTCTTAACGGCAGCTTGTCCTTCTGACGCTCTCTCGGAAGAAAGCATGTAAGAAACTGGGCGTGGTTTGTCGATTTTGAATTGCCAGTTTGTCTTATTCATGAACATGAGTGTCTGCATCAGAGAGTATGATGCATAGAAATAAAGCATCAAAGGCAAATACTTTACGATGACGTTGTTGTTCTGACCAAGAAGCCACTTGATGTCTTCTGCAAACTGCTTTTTCACAAAAGGCAGTACAAAGTATTGATCACGATCTATGCGAGAGCCGAAGGAATCCTTCTGCAAGCATTCGTTTACCACCTCGCAGAAGAGGTCTCTGTCCTTTTTCTCAAATTTCACATCCATATTCTCAGCTATGGATGTATAGTAATCTGCAATCTTTGGCTGACCAGACTTATACTTGTTTACCTTCTTTACTTTTTTGTTCGCCTTGTCGAAATACTTCATTGGCACGAAAGAGAAGAAAGAAAGGTCGATGACGTTCAGCGTGCCGTTCTCAAACATCACATCGTTGAACACCTTGATAAAGCGCTCTATGTCATCGTCTGGCATCTTGAACTTATTCTTCAGTTCCTTGCGTAATGTTTCTTCGGTGTCCTGAGGTGTATAGATTGGTTCAACGGATGACTCTGTTTTGATACGGTAAAACTCACCTGCAACACCATTCAAACCGCATGTGCCATCGTACACACTACCACTGACAGGATTCAGCGTGAAAGGCAGCAGTTTCTGCTTTCCCGTCTGAAAGTTGTCTTGCAGCTTATCCTTCATCAAGCCTGTTGTTTTGTCCTTGGTTGGCTTGATGTATTCCTTAATGAAGTTAGTATCTGAAAATCCTATCATTGTAATGTTACTTTTTGGCCAAAGGTTCGTGATAGTGTTAATTGCTGATTATCTGGAGTCAGAATGATCACCTTCTCCTTGTAGTCGGTTTGCTTCACCAGATTGCTGATGAATTCGCTGAACGACAGGTTGTGGTTACGGTCATCTGTCTGAGCCAGTTTCCCTTTCTGTATCTTGCAGAGGTATTCATACAATTGGTATTCTATCTTCAGCTTTACAGGAGTGTTGATCTTCCATTGTGTGTCTATCTCTACAACGAATTTATTGCGATTGTCTGTCTCGAATGGTACCGAATCCTGTGGGTCGGGCTTCAAGCCATCGCAGCTGACAAACATCTTGTATTCTCTGCCTTGTATGCCCAAAGGCACGATGTTGGGCTTATCGGTGTATGATCCGTAGAAGTGAGGAATGCTGTGTTGTATCGTCTCATACAATGGAAACAATCTGTCCTCATCGTTGCTGTAGTAGCCACAAAGTATTTTCAGGAATGCTTTGTACTCCTCTGACTCCGAGTGATACTCCAAGAGATGCAGCAAGCGGAATAGAAGTTTTGAAATATCTTCTACGTTGTTGCGGTTGTTCTTGTAGTATTCGCTGAGAATATCAAAGAAACGAGAGTGCAACTTGCTTTTGAGCTTATCAAAGCATTCCTCTTCGGGTATAGCTATTGAGGTAAACAGTGCCGAAAGCTTATCGTTGTGGGTGATGCTGCCATGCTTCAACGGATCAAGCAGGGCGATGCACTTAAGTATTTTGTTTTCGCCACCAGCAAAGAGGATAGTAGGAAGCAGAGAACTGAAGAAATGCTTGCTTGGATTGAAGTTTGCGTAGTTCTCTGGTACAACGATGCGGTAAATGAAATCAAATAATTCACGTGGTGTCAGCATCAACTTGAAGCGGATTATCGCCTCAATGATAACCTTCACTATTGCATCCTGTATCTCTGGTATGCAGAGCATCTGATAGTTTACGTAGCAAGGGTCAAAATCCGTACCTATAGGCTTTGACTTAACAAAGGCATCATGGAAGATATTGTCGTATGCCTTGCTTGTGATCTTGCCTAAAACGGTCTTGATGAAAAGCGAATCTATTGGATAATTCTCGTCAGTCTTTTCAGGGAAGAGCTCAAAGATCTGATGATTTGCGAACGAAACAATTCTTACGTGATCAGTTTCGTCGTGGCGCAAGTTGTCCTCGTCAAAGAGGGTCTTGGCACAATTTACGATCTCTCCGAAGTTTGCCTGAACCACTTCATCATCGATAAACGCACTCAGTTTACCCATGTTAATTGCCACAAGCATCTTTGACGATGTTGTGTGAAGTGTGGTATCCTTAAACTTGGAAAGGAAGATCTTCAATGCGTCAATGGATTTGATAGTCGGCCATGGACTTTCTGACGCATCGTTTCTAAACTCGAAGTCGCTGTAATCCTTCTTCAAGGTAGAAATCATGTGCGACTTACCATCACCTGCGCTACCAACCAAGAAGAGTATTCCACCTCCACTTTGATTGCAGCGAATTTCATCCATTGCCTGGCGAACCGCCTTGTCTATCGGACGGTCAACATGCATGTACTGGTCAAAGTCATCAAGACTCCGACCGCTTTGCACAGATTGCTTAGATCCCTGGCTAAGCCTTCTGAATATTTTGACGAGTGCTGTTTCTTCCATTGTTTATGCTTGCTTCCACAGAGTAGGATTTATTGTTGATTCGTATTTCATCTTGAACAGAGGTTCTATTTCTGACCATCTGTCTCTGAACTTTTCCTTGAATTGATTGTATGTGACCATGGTCTTGCAAAGAGTCGTTGATGTGGTGTTCTCTTCTTTGAACGACTGGTTTCTCAACACAAACTCTTCGAACGACATTTTCTTGTAGAACTGAGGTTGATTGCACCATCGAGCCACCTGAGTGTAGATGTTACCAAGTGGGTGATTTTGGAAATCCGCATGGCGCATGACGTAACCGAGGCATCCGTAACTCATCAGTATCTGAATGCGTCGGAAGAGATAATACACGTCTTCGAAGATTTTGTTATCATCATCCTCCGTCAACTCATATCCGCAGAACAGATAGAACTTGGTTGTTTTCGATGGGCAATGGCGCTTCCAGATCTTCAGTTTGCGCTCTATGAGGTCACGATCCTTCCATTGGTCAAAGGCGAAGATGAAATCACCATGATAACGACATTTACTCAGCATCTCGGCTCTAGCGTCATCAATAACACGTTCGTCCAAGCCCTGACGGAACTGGAATGGCTTCTTTGTGTCGATGAGTTGCTGGAGCAGTTCCTTCCAATTCTTGTAGCAGAGGAAATTGTCATCCCACAAATAAATGTACGGACGTGACGGATCAACAAAGTCCTCGAGGTTGGAGTATTGCTGAATCTGGCGTATGCCCTTGTTTACACAGAAAGGGCATTGGCGCACACAACCACGAGTGAAGAAGCCGATGGAGTAGTCAAGATAATCCTTGTACTTCTTGCGATGCTTTGCCATGAGCTTCTCAATCTCTTCCATCGTAGGCGCAACGCCGTTCTTCTTCGTGTATTTCTTGCTGTCCTCGTCCACCTTCTTCTCGATTTCACGATCAATGTACGACTGGTAGATGGTGTAGTCGGGCATCTGATGCTCCATAGAGAATCCAGGTAGGAACGGATCCTTTGACAGACGGGTCATGTCGATCTCTCGCAGACGGTTGAACTCGTCGCGATCCTCAACCGTAGCATAGAATCCTGTGCCGCCTTCCTTGATCTTCTTCACCCACGTCTTAAGGTGCGCCTTCTTGTATTCGTCGATAAACTTAGGCATGGTGGTGAAGGTAAAGACGCGTGAGAGATAGATGTAGCGGTACTTGTCCAAGTCGACATCGTTGTCTATGACCAGTTCGTATTGAATGTCATGATCGCGGAAGTAGCCGGCAAGTTTGAGCAATACAAGGTTGGGATGCCGAGTTCCTTTGCAAAGGAGATCTGCATCCACGAGTCCTATGATTATTTCTTTCTTCGACGCCATCCGTTATGCTGCTTCAGCAATAAACTTGTTCTTATCACATCCAGGAATGCAAACCAGCAGCTGGTCATCCACTAGAAGTAGTAAGTCTTTGCCTTCTGTCCATCTTGCAAACTCATAGAACACGTCATCTCGGTCTTCCATGAATTCTGCGGCATCGACAACTTTAATCTCTTTTGCTTCTTTGATTGCCGTATTCATCTCCACAACGTGATTGAGAATGTCACATTCCACATCCTCCTCGTCATAGAATCCATCTATACTTGTGAACTCAATCAAGCTGTCGCAGAACTGAAATCCGACTTGATTGTTTTCAATGTATGCAGAAAGTATGTTTTTATCTATTGTCATAAGTATTATGCTTAATGCAGTTATTTCGGGCGCAAATATAACTGAGGACTCTCCCAAATAATGGGACATACACAGAATATTTGCGTTGTTTTAGTTGTTAGTCCCTGTCGACTCTTTTATCACAGGATCAGGTACAGCCTCGAAGCGAACGAGGTCGTTGAGGTCAACATTCAGGAGTTTGGCTATTGTCATCATCATCTCAAGTGATGGCTGACAAGCGTTAGTGCACCATTTGCTCACAGTTGCAGGATCCTTGCCTAACTGCTCTGCGAGCCACTTGTTGGTCTTGCCATTATCGACCAAAGCCGTCTTAATACGATTGAGTTTTCTGTCCATACGACACCTATTAAATAATATATACGCTGCAAAAATACTAAAATTCATTGAAATAATTGACGAATACGCAATAAAAAAGACATTTATCTGCTGTTTCTTGTTTGTTTTAACATACAAAACGATGTTTTTATTGATTTTTTCGTACAGAATAGAGCCAATAACACGGCAAATGCATACACACATCTTCGTATCGAGTGTTTACGAAGAGGCATGTACTGCGGTTGAATAAATCAATTATCAAGAGTCCTGTACGTCTTGAAGAAGTCATTTGAATGGATGAGTGAATCAAGCTCATGGTAGTCATTGGCAGCATTAGTATTCTTGATCACATAATGATAGAAGATGCGGTTGGTTCTGTCAAGATCCATGACGGCACTCTGATAAAAGCTAAGACAAGTCATGACCGTAAGTCCTCCTATTAATAATAATGTGTAGGATATTGCTCTGCGATTACGGAGGAAGACTTTTACCTGCTGCCACTTATACTTCAGCCATGCCATTAGCGATGGTGGTTCTGGTGGAGGTGGGGCTGTAATGCGTGATAGTGCATCACCCCATACCCTTAGGATGGCATGAGCAGTTTCTGCAGGTTCATCTTCATCAAGAGTCTTCAGTCCGATGAAGCGAATTGTCCTCTGAATCTCAGGAGAGTATTCAGAAGCCCACTCTTCAACCATGGGGATTGTCTGGATGCCCTGAGCTGTGCGTTTACTGGCAAGCAGGTCATGTTTTTTCTTTGCTTCTTCGTCTTGTTTTGCCCAATATTTTTTGAGCCACTCTCCATCTGCTTTGTTTATTACAGAGTGAAGTTTGCGTATATTATCTTCAGTAAAGATGTCTGTATGTTCTGGCTTTGCTTCGTGGTATTCAGTTATCGCATCGTAGACTACTTCTTTCAATGCGTCATAAGAAATGCTGTTTGTAGATTCCGCTTGAGTGGTTGAAGTAGTAGGCTGTGTGGAACCAGCTGCCTTAACAAGTTCACCCAATGCCGCTTCAATTCTGTCAAGGCGCTGGTCTCTTGCCTCGTCCTTCTCTTTCATAACAGACAAGTCGTCGAGGATATCTTCTAATAATTCGTTCTTTGCCATAGATTTATTCATTTTGATTGTGATTAGTGTCTACCTCTCGTGAGGCTAACACCTTGATTGCGCTTTTTCTTCTTGTATTTGTCATCGTCGCCCCAACCAAGTTTTGACGATGAGCCGCCACCCCCTACCGATATGGCTGGTTGGTATGGTTGGAAAAGAATCTCTGCCAATGCTGCAAGTCCAACATGGATGGCACCATTACCAGCATCAGCGACATCGTCAAACTTGTCGGCCAGCTCGGAGAAGAAAGAGGATGAGAGAGATTCACCATCCCCAAGGTAGTCAGGATGGCTAAATATCTTTGATTCTGCTTGGAATGGAAAACGAAGGTCGAAGTCAGGAAACAGTTTATCAATTCTGCTACGAACTTCAGACTCATTGTGCGATTCAATCCAGTTCAAACGAGCGTCCTCATACATATCTCTTGCCTGTTCGTGAACGATTGCAAGCGGATTGCCAAGTTTCTGACAAAGCCTGTCAAGCGTAAGCGACGGATCTAGTTGCTTGCCACTGAAGGAAACATCATGCCTCATTTTTGTACCGACCCTATCCTTGGCGATAGAGAATGAGATTCCCTCAATGCCATTAGATTTCTTGTTGTAGCGGAAGCGACAGCGAATGCCCACAAGTGCAAGGTCGTCCTGGAATTGCTTCCAATTGGTTGCGGACTGGAGCGATTCCATTACGCAATGCATCATCTGATATCGAATAGCATCCATGGAATGGAGTCGTTTCTCATTGACGGAGTTCTTTCTGAACGGCTTGTAAAGTCCGTACTCATTGGTCATGTCTTTGCAGACCTTGATGTTCCTGCCCTTCTCATGCGAGTCGCTTGTGCATCTTCCTTGGAAGTTGACACGGTTTACGATAATGTGAACGTGAGGATGCTTCTTGTCGAAGTGTCGGAAAGCAACAAATTGGTTGTCATCATAACCCATTCGCTTCAAGTAGTCATGAACAATCCGTTCCAATTTCCTGTCCTCCAACTGTTCCACATCTTCAGGAGAAAAAGCAAGAATAATGTGAGCGACAGGTTTCTTGGTACGATAACTTAAACCTGCCTGCATCACAAAGCTGTCTGTTATGGCTTGGCTGTTCGACAGATTGACCCCATCGCTGGCAGCCACTAGAGTAGCCATCTTTCGAGGGTCATTGACATATTTTACAAGACTTCCGAATGTAGAACCATGTAGTATTTTTCCTATCATATAAGAGACGAGTTAAGAGTTAGCCGATAAGAAGAGAAGGATCTTCCTCTTCCTTTTCTTTAATCTTGAGACGAGCCTGACGCAGTACAGAGTTGATACCTTCGAGTGCTTCCTTTGCCTGATCCGCTACTGAAGTGAGCCCGTTCTGATGTGCAAGCTTCACAAGCGTATTGACGTTGGTACCAAGGTTGTTCAAGTCTCTAATCTCCTTCATGAGTTCCTTGGTCACTGGCTGACGAACGATTGCATGAAGAGAAGATTCACGGATATAGGAACTGACTGGTTTACTACCAGCCTTACGCTTGATGCGAACCATCTGCTTCTGAGTATAGCGAACTGCTATTGCCTTGCCATACTTCTGATCTTCAGGAAGTGGCTTTCGCCCTCCTGGATTGTTGATTACATGTTTTGCCATAATTGAATTTATTGAGGTGATAATAACTCCGTCAATAGGTAATGACCTGTGTGTGGTGCTATGCCCATACTCTGGTCATTAGCGCAATTGGATATACCGATTGCTCTCTGTTTTCGTATATCGAAAACACAAACTTGCTCCCGAAAGATAGTCTTTGCCTCTATAGTCTTTGTTTTTGACCAACTTTCTTGCTGGAAGAATATCATTTCTGGTAGAAAGTAAAGAAAACATTGCTAATCTTGAACCTATTGACCATGTTACTATGTCTATGATTGTATTTCTATGTTAATTGTATTATCTAACTGATTATGAGTATTGTATATAATGTAGAAGATGTAGAAGAGATTACGAAGTGTGAATCAGGTCAAAGCCCATGTAGTCCGAATAAAGGTTTGTTCCGTAAGCAGACTCCACGGCATCAAAGTCCAGGCAATATGCTTGCACTGGCTTCTCACTCAGGCGTGGCTGGCAGTTCGGTATCTTCAGTTCATACTGTCTTGGCCAGTCCTTCACATTCTCCACAGAAGCAAATCGCACACTATTCATCTTACCGATGTACTCAGGTGAGTTCTCGATGTAATACTTCAAGGTATTCTCTGGAATAACCTTCTCTTTTGTGCGCTGCAGATGGAGAGTATACATGGTAAAGAGTCGGCTGTTGGTAGGAATCATCAGAATCTTCTTCGATGTACCAAAGTCACGAGTAACGGATTGTCTTCTTCCGTCAATCTTGACATCTACCTTCAACGTTGAGTATTCGTGAATACGGTAATCACAAAGACCAAAGAGCTGATTGTCCTGTTTGAGGTAATCAGCCGTCTTCCAGAATATGCTAAGTTCATTGCTATGCAAGCATTCTTCGTTCTGATATTCTACACATCGAATGACCATCTTGAAAACCTGTTCGTATGAGAACGGAAACTTGATATGTCCATCAGATGCCATAAACGATGCAAGAATAACCGACCAGTTATGCAGGATGCGCTCATCAATGCTATAAGAGATTGCAGAGCAAATATCCTTGACAGCCTGTTCGTAACACGAAGCATAGCTTGCCTCGAAATGCTTTCTAATCTGCAGGAGTTCTATGATTACATACGACGTTCCTTCATGCTCGTAGTCTTTCAACACACGGAACTTAGTCTTCTCATCTGCAGAATGAGTATCTTTATGAAATGGCAGCACACACTGACGAGAGTAAAGCGCAATGTCAACAGTCGGCTTCTCCTGACCGCTGACTATTACGCCACTGAGCACCTTTGACTGCTCACGTTTGCGAGTCTCCATATCAAGTTTGCTACGTCCCTGGCAGTCCCATAGCCCTTTGAGAAGTTCTATCTTCTCCACGTCAATATCATTCTTGTACTCGTCGAGATGCATCATAGCATTCTCTGCCTGAGACAGAACGATAGCAAGACTTGGCATTGTTGATGTGCGCAGATTGGGATGGTCACCACAATGCACAAACGGACTCTGCAGTAATTCTCCGAACGCAGTCTTGCCAGTTCCTTTTGGACCAAACAAGAAAAGGGAAGGAAACTCACGACGATAACGGATGATGATGTCACGGAATAGGCACACGATGATGAAGCAAATTCCGATGATTGCATTATCGCCATAAACATCAAACATTTGGTTGGCAAAAGCATAGAAACGCACCTTGCTGTCAGCATGATGGACAAACTTTTGCTCAAACATATATTTGTCGGCATTGTCCTCGTTCATCTTCGAGAAAGCAGGAAGGTAGAAGGAGCCTATAGACTCATCTAATCGCACGATACCTTCTTCATCAACAGGGAACCATTCACCATCAAGTACAACTCCGTTGCTGAAAGCATAGAAACCTTGTTTCTGCCATCCAAGAGTGGAGATCTTTGTTATGACTTCCATGTTTGAATACAGAATACCACGAAGTTTATTGAACTTTGAAGTAGTGCCATACCACATAAAATTCACTTCACGCTCAATGCGATTGCGAAATTTCTGTAGAACAATCATTTCCTCAATGGAGAATTCAATCCTTACTTCATGGCCCATTACATTACGAAGAATGAAAACACGAGTAGCTGTTGCCCCTTCACGAATGAGATAGAGTGGAATCATGATGAAATTTGAAATGTCAGTTTCGCCATCCTTACACAAGCAGTAGTAGCAGTTCTTGCCCACTTTGATTTCGGTGTCTTTGAAAAGAGAGACATATTCATCGTGTGACATCTTCTCGCATGGAACAAGAACCTGAGGGTGCTTACCAAGCAGTTCTCTTTTCCACATATTGTCATGGCCATAGTCCTCTGCCAGTCTTTCTACGTAAGCTTCCATCAAGACATTGTCGTTCGTGGATTTTACGATATCCACAACATCATGAATGGCTTTTGCGCGCTTAACAACATCAGTAGCAGCATTAGTAAACAACTTTTCAGCATACCATAGCACAAAGTCCTTCTTGTTGAGCGAGTTCAACACATCCATAGACGTAATGTATGAATCAGGATCGTTCTTACCTATTGAAGAAGGTATCTCTTGGATTGTAGCGTGGAATCCTGTTGCCATTGCCATTTTACCAGTGCGAATAGCGCTCATAAAGCCGGCACCAAATCCTTTGCCACCTTTTATCTCATCACTATCAGGAATGATATTGATGTTTGTTGTTAGACGCTTGATTGCATCCAACTGCTTTTCTGTCCAAGATGCTCCCAATGGAGCAACGACATTTGCAACTCCAACAGTCTGGAGTCGCATTACGTCAGGAGCTCCCTCAACAAGATTCATCTCATCCGCTTTTCTTGCCTCACTCAATGCCTGGTCAATACCAAATAAGGAAGCTCCCTTTTCAAAGATGAGGGATGATGGTGAGTTAATGTACTTTGGCTGAGAAGTATCTGAGCCAACAATTTCAGGAACAAGACGAGCTGTGAAGCCTATTATTCTTTTCTGCTTGTCGCGAATAGGGATGATTATTCTGCCTCGATAGGTATCATAGAGATTACCTTTCGCCGGATGCTTTGTGATGAGACCTACTTCAATAAGAATGTCTTCATTCAATCCTTTGGCTTTAGCATAGTTGTAAAAGCCCTGCCAATCATTGAGAGCATAGCCGATGCCAAAAGACTTTATGTAGTCTAACGACCAGCGATCAGTCGCATACGCCAATGCCTTTGCAGATTCTTCCGAACCGCAAAAGAGAGTGTGGACGAAGTACTCGAGTGCATACTTATTGACAAAATACATTGATTCACGTTTCTTTTGAAGTTTATTATCTTGAAAAGATGATGGCTGAGTAGGAATTTCAATACCATACTTGTTAGCCAACAATGCTATAGCCTCAGGAAATGAGAGATTGAGGTGATTCTCAAGAAACTTAACCACGTCCCCCGATGCTCCACAAGAAAAGCACTTGTAGATACCTTTATCTGGGCTGACTGTGAGCGAAGGTGATTTGTCACTATGAAAAGGGCAGAGTCCCTTGTAGTTCTGTCCCTCCTTCTTGAGAGCAACATAATCACCAATGACTTCAACAATATCCGCCTTGGACTTGATGATGTCGATAACAGTTGATGGAATACTCATAATAATGAATGTTATTAGTTATTTACGATAACGAGCCACGTACTCTTCGGCTTCCTTTTGAAGGTCGCTGGTAGACTTGTGCTGTCCGTGAGAGAGCCATTCGTCAAGTTCGGATTTGATGAAATAGATACGCTTGCCAATCTTATGATAAGGTATCTGACCGTTGGAAGTCCATCCGTAGATGGTCTGCACAGCAGGATGTCCAGGTATGTACTTCTGAGCCTCTGTCACATCCATACGCTCATTGTCATCATCCTTTTTTGTGGTCATTGACATATTAATTTTCTTATTGAGAGCATCAATCTTTGCTGAAAGGATTTTGTTGTCCTCCAGCAGATTTGCCATCAGCATCGGAATCATGTCAAACGTAGGTGCGTTGTTGGAATGTTGTCTTTGATTTTCCATTTGTTTTGATTCTTTTAATTGTTTACGGATAGTGACTGCGCAGTCAACCTTATTGTTCGAATTCGGCTGCAAAATTATTGTTGTTTATGGGTGTTTACAATATGCGGAAATCAACCGTTTTTGTCTCGTTCTTTACTCCGTGTTAACAAAAGCATAGATTACGTCTAATCGTTTTATATACAGTCTATTCCACAACATCTTTTAACGATACAAAACCGCATTTTTCTGAAAGTACGGAAGTAGCAACGGAAGCCTTCCGTACCTCATTTCGTATCCATAAAGCAGAAGAAACAGAAACAAATAAAAAAAAGCCACCTACGCGAATCACGTAAGTGGCAATTAGGGAAAGATGCTTTTATGTGGTTATCCTGTCACATCACTGTGAAGGATGAGTTGGATTGCATCGGCAGCTTGTTCTTTTTTTGAGTCAACAACCTTTGCATATATCTGTGTTGTCTTGATGTTAGTATGACCGAGCATCTTGCTTACCGTGAAAAGGTCTGTGCCTTCAGTAAGCTGATTGGTAGCATACGAATGACGGAAGCAGTGGAAAGTTATCTTTTTCTTGATGCCAGCTGCTTCTACCCATCTCTTTACTGGCTTATTGATCCAAGAAGGAGCTTGAAGGCCTTCGAATACGAGTTGGTCTGGTTTTCGTGGTTCACCGCAGATGAGATATGCCTGGTCGGATATGGGCATATATTCAACACCACCAGTTTTCTTTTGGTTGAAGTTGATACGATAGTGTTCACCCTCCTTAGATAGCTCACTCCATTTCATTTTCATGATGTCACAATGGCGAAGTCCTGTTAGGGCGCTGAATAACGCAGCCCTTTTGAGCATTGGGTAATCACATGGGGTGGCGGCAAGAATGTTCAGTTCATCAATAGTAAGGTGCTCACGTCTGCTTTCCTCCTCTTGTATGCCTTTCACTTTTGCAGCAATGTCAATATCGAGATATCCATCGATGAAGGCTTGGTGAACGGCAGCCTTGAATATGGCGAAGTAGGTGGCAGCCGTATTCTGTGATACGATGCCTGATTTGTTGCCACCTTGGGGTGCAGTCAACATGAAGTTCTTGAAACTCTCAACCATTCGCAAAGTAACCTTTGAAAATGGATAAAAGTCACCTTCTGCATAGATCTTTATGAGATCGTATACTCGGTTCCAATTTATGATGATTGACTTTGAGCCTTTCTTATGACGATTCTCTGCAACTTTAGCAAAGTACTCAATAAAATTGAGTTTGCCATTCTCAATCTTCTCAGCCATCGCTTGATCTGCCTCAGAATAGAGTTCTGCATTGTCGTACTCATGCTGACGAAGGTTTCGCACATTATCTGCAAAGATGCAGACATCACGGTCTGCCTTGGAACGGCAGATAATGATGCCATTCTGATCACGCTTGGGTTTGAACGACTGTTCGCCATTGGTATTAAGACGTGCCGGGCGAGTTTTATCCCACATGGGGGTAGTGATAATACGATTGAGATACTCACGCTCTCGCAGTGGTTTCTCACGACCAGCCTTAAATACTGGGTAGGCTTCAAGGTAAAGATACC
>UMKF01023917.1_pt1 | contig 37009 bp, 21 predicted proteins | sample 1966251 | NCBI WGS metagenome assembly UMKF01 (sample SAMEA4836171, study PRJEB28245) | human gut metagenome | biome: gut microbiome; material: fecal sample | place: Denmark | collected 2008
GAGATTTTTATTACTTTTCCTTCGGACTGGAATACTACGGGTGACACTTTTTCCATATCCGATAAGATATTTTTTAAAGAACTTCTGTCGGATTGGAATGTGTAAGAGTAATTCCATACGTTAGGATCTTCTGTCTGGAATTCAACATCATACCAATGTTCTAATGTCTCCAATACCTCACGAAGGGGCGCATTATTGAATGAAAAAGCCTGGTTTTCCCAAATCTTTAATAAGGGAGTATTATTTATTTGAGTAATAACGCAATCTCCACTTTTGCGGTTGTAAGTAAGTTTTTCTCCCGGAACCATCAAATATTCTTTTTGATTGGAAGAGGTAAGTTTAATGCTCCCTTCATCCAATTGCACGGTGATATTATTACTTTCCGGATAAGCTTCTACATTGAAAGAAGTGCCCAATACTTCGACTACTGCTTCATTCATCTCTATAATGAACGGATGGTCGGGATTTTTTTCCACCATAAAGTATCCCTCTCCTTCCAAATATATTTTCCTTTCTTCAGACGCAAAGTTTTTCGGGTATCGAAGTTTTGTATCGGATCCCAGATAAGCCCGAGTCCCATCTTCGAAGGCAATTTTCTTTTGTTCCCCTTTCGGTACATATATTTCCGTATATTCCTCTTTATCGGGCGAACGGTGTGAGCTTGCATATAAAATGAATCCTGCCAGCAAGGTAATGGGAATTACGATCGCCGCGATGTTCCGTACTCTACGAAGCATTTTTTGAAAACGAATTCGGTGGTTGATGCGGGCGAGTATCTTCTCGGACGGAACCGGAACCATAGGCACAAACAAACTGTCGTCCCCTTGCAGAAGCGACTTGATGGATTCGTCTATATCGTTGGATAGAAAGTCCTGCCCTTCATTTGTGGCAAGCCATTTTACGATTTCAGACATCTCCGTGGTGTTTGTTGTTCCTTTCAGCACGTCTTTTAATATTATATCTTCATTATTACCCATATCTTAAATTCACTAATACCTACCCTAAACTATATTAATAGACACATAACTATGTAAAAAGTATGAGTGCTGTAACAATAGTTAACATGTTGCATAATATGGAACGCAACATTTTTATGGTTTGAAAATAATGTGTTTTTACTGTATTGGCCGATAAATTAAGCTTTTGGGCTATTTCTTGATTCGTTAATTTCCCTTCCATTTTCATTAAACAAATCATTCTTTTTTGTTCGGGGAGCTGCGATATGGCCCTGTTTAAAATGCCTTTTAATTCTTTTTCTTCGATTTTCTCGATTAGAGTATCCTCATAAAAAGGTTCGGAATAAGCTATTTGATAATTCTTTTCGATAGCGTTGTTTTCATTTCGGATCGTATTGAGTATATAGTTTTTCATCATTGTAAACAGATAATTGCGCACGTTTAGGCCTACATAGATCTCGGAATGGAATTCCCATAAACGAGTAAATACCTGCTGCACTGCATCTTCGGCCATCGAACTGTTTTGCAGATAACGTGATGCCAAGAGATACAACATTTTGTTATATCTTTCGTAGATAGATGTAAAAGCAGCACGGTCTCCCTGCTTCATTCGTCTAAACAGCTCATTGTCGATATGATCTGTCGCTTCGTTCATGTTATATATAGTTATTGCTGAAAGATGCTTTTTAAATAGTTTACGTTGGTTCCGTAGTTCTTTTTAATATTATGCACGTCGGATGTATCTCTGGAGCGTTCTACTACCAGCCATCCGCTCCAGTTCATTTTATCGAGTATTTTCTTTATCTTCTTCATGTCGATTCGGTCATTATCCGGAAGATTCACTCCGTCGGTGTCCGTACAGTGTATTTGGCAAATGCGGTCTTTGCCTAATATCTTCAACTCCTTGTATAAGTCGCGTCCGGCTTCTAACGGGTTTTGGAACTTGAAATATATTTTAATTCCCTCCGAATCGATCTCTTTCAGAAGAGCCACCTCCCCTTTTGCATCGAGAGAAGTTTCTATACCTATCACCACCCCTTCCTTGGCAGCCATGTCGCCTATCACTTTTAATCGTTTTACTATTTCCGGCCGGAGCTCGGGGTGTACATTCAAATTGCATGCCACACCTAACGGAAGGAATGCGACTTTTACGCCCATAGCCTTCATGCTCAGCAGGCAGTCTTTTACCAAATCGATATAATTGTCGCGCGCTACAAGAGACTGTCCATAGAATCCCGACATAGCGAGAGAAGCTATTTCAATGTCGAATTCTTGAGATTTCTCTTTGAATAATTGTTGGAAATGAGGATCACGCAATTTATTGTCGAACATTTCGCGTTTTCCAAGACTTCCCATGTCTATTTCCACTCCATCGCAGTTGAGTTCTTTTGCCAATTGGAAGGAACCTATTTTTTGGCGTTTCAATATCATCCAGTCGCATACGGCCACTTTATAACGTTGTTCTTTTTGAGGGTTGCGGGATGCAGCTAAACAGAAAGTATCAGCAAGGCATAACAAAATGCATAAAATAATAACAGATTTCTTCATGAGTCTTTTGCCCGTTTTTTAAGTTTTCGAGTATATAGTCTCTGCAAAAATAGGGCTAATATTTTAGATTGCAAACAAATATGCCACTAAAACTCTTATAAATTATTACTTTTGCGCTACAAAAAGTTTATATAGTGATGAAAAAGTTATATAATTGGATGGAAAATGGTATCGGTTATTTCCGCAACTTTTTGGCAAATAAAGAGTTGAAGGAGAAATTATACGAAATCATCTTCGAATCGGATACCTTTTGGGGAAAGACTTTTGATGTGGCTTTAATTTGCTGCATTTCTTTTAGTGTTTTTATTGTGGTGATAGAAAGTCTGCATTCTGTGCCTCCTCAATTTGCGTGGGGCCTTGAAATAACGGAGTATGTGCTCACCGCTTTTTTTACCTTTGAATATTTGGTGCGTATTTATTGTTCGCCCCGTCCGAAGGAGTATATTTTCAGTTTCTTCGGTATTGTGGATTTACTCGCTACCCTGCCCGTTTACCTGGAATTCTTTTTCCCGGGTTCACGCTATTTCCTCGTCATCCGCGCCTTCCGATTAATCCGTATTTTCCGTGTATTCAAGTTGTTCTCTTTCCTTGCGGAAGGAAATCTGCTGTTGCACTCTCTGAAACAGAGTTTCAATAAAATATTGGTTTTTTTCTTTTTCGTGGTAATTATGGTTACCGCTATCGGAACCATTATGTATATGGTAGAAGGAAATGTTCCCGACTCGGCGTTTAATAATATCCCCAACAGTATTTATTGGGCAATTGTAACAATGACTACGGTAGGCTACGGAGATATCACTCCGATTACTCCTTTGGGACGTTTCCTTTCCGCCGTGGTTATGTTGTTGGGCTATACCATTATAGCAGTGCCTACAGGCATTGTATCGGCAACGATGATTGACGAAGGGAATAAGCGTAAGAACAAGCGCGTATGCCCTCATTGCGGGAAAAAAGGACATGAAGAAAATGCGATATACTGTAAATACTGCGGACAGGAACTGAACGCGAATATCGATTGAAAACAGAACGGAACGGATGAAAAAATATATATTGATCACAGTGGGAAGTGTAGCTTTAGCATTGGGTATTGTAGGCATATTTTTACCTTTGCTCCCTACTACCCCCTTCCTTTTGTTGGCCGCTTCCTGCTATTTCAACAGTTCGCCCCGACTGTACGAATGGCTGTTAAGCCGGAAACGGCTAGGAGGCTATATCCGTAATTTCCGTGAGAACCGTGCTATTCCCTTGCATGCAAAAATTATTTCGGTCTCTTTAGTATGGATGACACTGCTTTATTGTGCGGCTTTTGTCGTGTCGCACATCGTCCTGCGTCTTCTTTTTGTTTTGCTGGCGGCCGGAATTACTGTACACATTTTATCCTATACGACGCTTCGTAAAAAATGAAAAAGTTTCGTATCTTTGCCCTCATAAAAAGCTATAACTCCCTAGTTATATTTTAATTCGACTAATTTAAAAATAAGACAGACAATGGCAAACGAAGTGGTTTTGACCCCCATGATGAAGCAATATTTCGAACTGAAAAGTAAACATCCGGATGCAGTATTATTGTTTCGTTGCGGAGATTTTTATGAAACCTATTCGGAAGATGCTATCGTGGCATCTGAAATATTGGGCATTACCCTAACCAAACGCGCTAACGGACAACAAGGACGTACGGTTGAAATGGCCGGTTTCCCTCACCATGCTTTAGATACCTATTTACCTAAATTGGTACGCGCCGGAAAACGCGTGGCTATTTGCGACCAGTTGGAAGACCCGAAAAGTACCCGCAAACTGGTAAAGCGTGGAATTACCGAACTGGTGACACCCGGTGTCTCGATTAACGATAATGTGCTGAACTACAAAGAAAATAACTTTCTTGCCGCTATTTATTTCGGAAAGGGAACATGTGGAGTATCTTTTCTTGATATCTCTACCGGAGAGTTTCTTACGGCGGAGGGACCTGCCGATTATGTGGATAAATTGCTTAATAACTTTGCTCCGAAGGAGGTACTCTTTGAAAGAGGAAAGAAAGAATGGTTCGAGCGTACCTTTACAGGCAAATATTTTACGTTTGAACTGGAAGACTGGATGTTTACGGAAACTTCTTCAAAGGAGAAACTGTTGAAGCATTTTGAAACGAAGAATTTGAAAGGTTTCGGAGTGGAACATCTTCGTAACGGTATTGTGGCGGCAGGCGCTATTCTTCAATATCTCGAACTTACGCAACATACCCAAATAAGCCATATCACTTCGCTTTCGCGCATTGAAGAAGACCGTTACGTGCGGTTGGACAAATTTACCGTGCGGAGCCTGGAACTGATAGACAGCATGATGAACGAAGGCATTAGCTTGCTGGATGTCATTGACAAAACCATTAGTCCGATGGGGGCTCGCTTGTTGAAACGCTGGATGGTTTTTCCCTTGCGGGATGAAAAGCAGATTAACGAACGTTTGGATGTAGTGGATTACTTCTTTCGGGATCCCGATTTTAAAGGGGTTATTGAAGACCAGTTGCACCAGATTGGCGACTTGGAGCGCATTGTTTCCAAAGCGGCGGTCGGACGAATTTCACCGCGTGAAATGGTACAGCTAAAGGTTGCCTTACAGGCTATTGAACCTATTAAAGAGATTTGCATGCAGGCGGAGAATGAGAGCCTGAGAAGGATAGGAGAGAAGCTGAACCTCTGTATGGAAGTGCGTGAACGTATTGCCAAGGAGATACAGAATGACCCGCCGGTGTTGCTTAATAAAGGCGGAGTGATTCGAGATGGTGTAAACGCGGAATTGGACGAACTGCGCCATATCGCTTTCTCAGGTAAAGATTATCTGTTACAGATTCAACAACGGGAGAGTGAACAAACGAATATTCCCAGTTTGAAAATAGGTTATAACAATGTTTTCGGTTACTATATCGAAGTGCGGAATGCACATAAAGAAAAGGTTCCGTCGGAATGGATCCGTAAACAGACCCTGGCCAATGTGGAGCGTTATATTACTCAGGAACTGAAAGAGTATGAGGAAAAGATTTTGGGAGCGGAAGACCGGATTCTGACGCTCGAAAACCGCTTATATACGGAATTGGTTACTTCATTGATGGAGTTCATCCCGCTGATACAGACCGATGCCAATCAGATAGCCCGTCTCGATTGCCTGCTTTCTTTTGCCAATGTGGCGCGGGAAAATAACTATGTACGTCCCGTAATAGAAGATAGCGAGGTAATAGATATCCGTCAGGGAAGGCATCCGGTGATTGAAAAACAACTTCCGCCGGGGGAGAAATACATTGCCAACGATGTGATGCTTGATAGTGGCAAACAGCAAATTATCATTATTACCGGACCCAATATGGCGGGTAAATCTGCTTTGTTGCGGCAAACGGCATTGATAACACTGTTGGCCCAGATAGGTAGTTTTGTTCCGGCCGAGAGTGCCCGCATAGGCCTGGTGGACAAAATCTTCACCCGAGTGGGCGCCAGCGACAATATCTCGGTGGGAGAGTCTACTTTTATGGTAGAAATGAATGAAGCGGCAGATATTCTGAATAATATCTCGTCTCGCAGTCTGGTGTTATTCGATGAATTGGGGCGAGGAACTTCCACTTACGATGGAATCTCCATCGCCTGGGCTATTGTGGAATATATTCACGAACATCCGAAAGCAAAAGCCCGTACTTTGTTTGCTACCCATTATCACGAACTGAATGAGATGGAGAAGAGTTTCCCTCGCATTAAAAATTATAATGTGTCGGTGAAAGAGATTGATAATAAGGTCATCTTCCTGCGTAAACTGGAGCGGGGCGGGAGCGAGCACTCCTTCGGTATTCATGTGGCCAAAATGGCGGGAATGCCGAAAAGTATCGTGAAGCGAGCCAATGATATTCTGAAACAGTTGGAAAAGGAGAACCGTCAACAAGGCATCGGCAGCCGCCCTACGGCGGAGATTATAGAGAGCCGGGAGGGCATGCAACTGAGTTTCTTCCAGTTGGACGATCCTGTACTTTGCCAGATACGCGATGAGATTCTGCATCTGGATGTGAACAACCTTACCCCGTTGGAGGCTTTGAATAAACTCAATGATATCAAGAAGATAGTAGGAGGGAAGTAATATCCCTCCTTCTTTTCGGAATATGATTTGCGGAAACGTTCTATTGCCCGCAGCCCGCACTTACTTTCAGAAACATACGATTCCCATCTTGAAGCTTTTACAGGAATAATAACCTCACAGATAAGCTTATTTAGTGAACTAGGCAGGTTTAGAAACCGAAGTCTGCAACTAAATTGAATCTTCTTGTATGGAGATGAAAAAAAGTTTCCAAAGAATAGCTTATCGGAGGAACTATGCTACTAGGGTTTCTTTTCAATGGAGTTGGAACGAATGTCCGTCTGCCTTTTTATTTGAAAACACTTCGCTGCTACCACGTTATAAATGCTAAGGATTTCCGCTCTTCTGCTAAATGGAAGAAGTGACACTCCATCTCTACAGTACAATTTTGTTTACATCCTTTTAGTGTGCACAAACGCAAAGGTCGAATGTGCACAAATCCCGATCTCATTTGTGCACAACCGGCAAATGGAATTGTGCACAAATGAAGGTTGCGTTTGTGCACAATTCTGAAACGCCTTCCAGCAAAGGGTTTCAAAGGTATATTTCGGCAATAGGAGAGAAAGAACGTATTTGAAAAATAGATACATTCTCTTTAGCGAAGTTTCCTCGGGAGGTTATTTCAATTTACGTATACCTGCATTGATATACGTTTCAGTTTATACGAATACCTTGCGTTAATCCGCGCTTCAGTTTAGTTTGGGAATTCTTATTTTTTCTTATCCGTGCGGGTATCGGAAATGCGACGCAGCCATTTACCGCCTACCATACAGGCTATGCCGAGAATGATGAACGGGATGCTGAGCCACTGGCCCATATTCAGTATCATGCCGTGTTCAAAATCCACTTGTACGTCTTTCACAAATTCCACGAAGAAGCGGAAAGTGAAGATAGTGGTCAGGCAGTATCCGAAGAAGAAACCCGTACCCACTTTGTCCGCATGTTTTTTGTAAAGCATCCAACCTCCTATAAAGATGATGAGATAAGCAATTGCCTCGTATAACTGTGCCGGATGGCGGGCGAAGTCCTCTCCGTTGCGGGCGAAAATAAACCCCCAAGGCAAAGTGGTAGGGTTACCCACAATCTCCGAGTTCATCAGATTTCCCAAGCGGATAAAACAGGCCGTAATCGGTGTGGCGATGGCAATATTGTCCAGCACCCGTACAATGTTTACTTTTGTTTTGCGGACGTAGAGCCACAAGGCAATAATCAGGCCGATGGTGCCGCCGTGGCTCGCCAATCCTTCATACCCCGTAAATCTCCATCCTGCTGCCGTGTGGCGGAAAGGAGAGATGATATCGAGCGGATGAGTCAGATAATATTCCGGTTCGTAGAACAGACAATGCCCCAGACGTGCTCCGATAAGTATACCGAAGAAGCAGTAAATAAATAACGGATCAAACAGTTCCGGCTTTATTTTCTGTTGCTTGTACAACCGTTGTACAATAAAGTAGGCTAAAGCGAGCCCTATCATCCAGCAGAGGGAATAATAGCGGATATGGATGCCGAATAGCGTGAAGAAGTCCACGTCGGGGTTCCATAGTATAGAAAGTATTGAATCCATCTTAAGTTAGTATTTATTGTTACTTTTTAAGGCTCTTTTTACACATTGAAGCGGAAATGCATGATGTCTCCGTCCTGTACCACATACTCTTTTCCTTCCACGCCAAGCTTTCCGGCCTCGCGTACGGCTGCTTCCGAACCATATTTTAAGTAATCTTCATATTTGATAACTTCGGCGCGAATGAATCCTTTTTCAAAATCGGTATGAATTACGCCGGCACATTGCGGAGCTTTCCAACCTTTTTGATAGGTCCACGCCTTCACTTCCATTTCGCCGGCAGTGATAAATGTTTCCAGATTCAGCAATTTATAAGCCGCTTTAATGAGGCGGTTAACGCCGGATTCCTCCAAGCCGATTTCGGAGAGGAACATCTGCCGTTCATCGTACGTTTCGAATTCGGCAATTTCCGATTCAATCTTTGCCGCCACAATCAGCAAGTCCGCACCCTCTTCCTTGATAGCTTCGCGCACCTGCTCCACATATTTATTGCCGCTTACGGCGCTCGCCTCGTCTACATTACAAACATAAAGCACCGGTTTGGAGGTCAGCAGAAACAGTTCTTTCGCCACCCGTTGCTCGTCCTTGCTTTCGAACTGTACCGTGCGGGCCGATTTCCCTTGCTCCAATGCCTCTTTATACTTTACCAACACGTCGTAGGTAAGTTTTGCCTGTTTGTCGCCGCCCGTTTGCGCTTGTTTCTGTACCTTTTGGATACGGCTTTCTATCGTTTCCAAATCCTTCAACTGAAGTTCCGTATCAATAATTTCCTTGTCGCGTACCGGGTCCACACTGCCGTCCACATGCGTCACGTTATCATCATCAAAGCAACGGAGCACATGTAAAATAGCGTCTGTCTCACGTATGTTAGCCAAAAATTTGTTACCCAAGCCTTCGCCTTTGCTTGCCCCTTTCACCAGTCCGGCAATATCCACAATCTCCACGGTGGTAGGTACAATGCGCCCCGGGTGAACCAGTTCGGCTAATTTATTTAAACGTTCGTCGGGAACGGTGATGACTCCTACATTCGGTTCAATCGTGCAAAAAGGGAAGTTGGCAGCCTGTGCCTTAGCGTTTGACAGGCAGTTAAAAAGCGTCGATTTACCCACATTCGGCAGGCCGACTATGCCACATTGTAAGCTCATAATATCTTGTATTTCTTTGTTATGTCTATGTAATTCGGGGTGCAAAGATAGCTATTCTTTTGCTAAATAGAAACTTAAATCCGCAATCTTTGTTTGATAACACTTTTAATTAATAATTAAGGACTCTGATATTTATAAATCGTGGGAAGTCCCACGGGTACTATCTCGGATTTTGATGGCAATTTTACTCTTGATGTACCTGAGGGTAAGAAGTTAGCAATTTCTTACATAGGGTATCTTTCGCAAGAGGTTACTCCAAAAACTAACGTTGTAAAAATCACGTTGCTAGAAGACAATCAAAAGTTGAATGAAGTGGTGGTAGTAGGGTATGGTACCCAGAAGATGAAGAATGTAACCGGTTCTGTTGCTACCATCTCTGCGAAAGAGTTGGAAGATTTGCCTGTATCTACTTTGGCAGAGGCTTTACAGGGACAAATTAACGGTTTGAGTGTGGATCTGGGTTCAAGCCGTCCGGGCGGGGCTTTGAATAACGAAGTATATATCCGCCAGGCAAGGACGATGAACGGATTGTCGAAAGATGGTGGAAATCAGGTTCCTTTGATTATTATTGATGATGTGATTCAATTGGGAGATAATGGTCAGCCCAGTATGGAACAGTTCAACTTGCTCGATCCGTCGGAAGTGGAGAGCATTACGGTTTTGCGTGACGCCAGTGCTGCCATTTACGGTTCGCGTGCGGCAAATGGTGCTATTCTGGTAAAAACGAAACGAGGTAAGGCAGGGGTTCCCCGTATTAGTTATTCCGGAAAGTTTGCCATAAGTGATGCCATAAGCCATTCGAAAGTGTTGAAAGGGTCTGATTATGGACGCTTCCACAATGCGTTTGTAATTGGTGCGAATCAAGCAAAACGGACGGAAACGGCAAAACTATTTAGTGAGGAAGAGATTGCGGAGATGGATAATCTTGATTATGATTGGTTGGAACAGGCCGACTGGAAAGCTGCCTTCAACCAGACCCATACGCTGAATGTGAGCGGTGGTTCGGAAAGAGCAACTTATTTTGCTGGAGCCAGTTTCTACGATCAGGGGGCAAACTTGGGAGATCAGGATTATCAACGTTTTACCTATCGTGCCGGTGTGGATATTAAACTGACTTCGGATGTGAAGCTGTCTGCATCCATATCGGGTAATGAAGGAGAATCAAATTCTATTTATACCAAAGGCGCGCGGTTTAACGCTTATGGAAACGGCGCTTCGGAAAAAGCGGACTATAATGTGCTTCATCATATGCCGAATTATATTCCGTGGAGTGTAACATTGGAAAATGCGGAAGGTCAGGAACAAGAATATTGGTTGGGACCATACCATAACTATTACAGAAACCCTCAGTTTGCCAACAGTTCTATTTGTGGTTGGAATTATTTTGCTTTGACCGAAAGCGGTTCTTATAATAAGGCGACACGTAACAGCTGGAGCACGAACCTTTCTTTAACTTATGAAGTACCTTATATAAAGGGCTTGACAATCCGGGCAAACTATGCGTCTTCTCACTCTACCGATGTGGGCGAGCAGGCTGCTTTTCCTTATGAACTGGCGTGGATGAACAAACAGGCTACCGCCGATCATCACTTACCGGCTACTATACCCGCTAAGAATTATAAGATTCAAACATTTGATAAAAACACATTATTGAACTTTAACGACAATGTGTCCGAAAGCCGGCAATATAATTTGTATGTGAATTACGATCGTACATTCGGACAGCATGCTATTGCAGCGATGTTTGCCATTGAACGTAGCGAATCGGAGTATAGCGAACGCAGGATTTCGTATGAGGGAATGGCTTATGATATTTCCGACACTTTTTTAGGTGTGGGTAATCCTTCTATCGTGAAGCCGGATGGAACATCTGCTTTGTCAACCAGTAATACTGTGACGACAAAAGGTGAATCAGGTTCTTTGTCTTATTTAGGACGTATCAGTTATAGTTATGCCGACCGTTACATGTTCCAGTTTATTTTCCGTACGGATGCTTCTACCAAGTTTGCGCCCGAAAACTATTGGGGATTCTTCCCAGGCTTTTCTGCAGGTTGGGTTATTTCGGAAGAAAACTGGTTTAAGAATAATGTTCCATGGATGGATTTCTTGAAGTTCCGTGCATCTTGGGGACGTACCGGACGTGATAATATCAAAGCTTGGAAATGGAAAGAACAGTATAAATATGATTTGAAAGGTACTCAATTCGGTCCGAATGCCGGTATACGCGGTACGAGTTTGATTCCGCAGGCTTCTCCTAACCGTAATGTGAAGTGGGATACGACGGATAAGTTTAACTTCGGTTTTGATATGCGTTTTCTGGATAGTCGTTTAGGTGCAACGTTGGATCTTTATTATGACATGAATGACAATATTCTGAACAAGGCGTTAGCAGGAGAACCGGGTATTCCTATCTATGCCGGCGGTTCGTATGCGGAAGAGAATTTCGGACGTGTGGATACGTATGGTGCGGAGCTTTCTTTAACATGGCGTGACCATATCGGCGATTTCAGATATGATATCGGATTGGACTACAGTATTAATGACAGCAAGGTGAAGAAATGGGTAGGAGGATTAAGAGATAACCAATATCCAAGTAATACCAGCTGGTCGGAAGGCATGTCCACTACTTTTGCAAAATACGGATTCAAGGTATGGAAAGGTACTTCTACCGGTGATGGTATTTTACGCACGCAAGAAGATATTGATAATTACTGGAACTACCTGACAGAACACGCCACTGCTGCCGGAACGGAACCTAAATATTTGGGTAAGAATAAGAAAGATGATATTAAGCTAGGTATGTTGGCTTATCAGGACTTGGGCGGTGAAATGAAGGACGGTGTTCAACAGGCACCAAACGGACAAATTAACAAAGAACAAGATTATGCCAGACTCTGCGGACGAAAAGATTCTCACGGTTTTACCACCCGTTTGGGTGCAAGCTGGAAGGGAATCACTTTCAGGGCTAACATTGCTACCTCTTGGGGCGGTGTGAGGTTTATCGACCGTGTGGATATAAAGACGGGTAATGGCAATATGGTTTGGTCGCCCGATTCATTCTGGAGAGATATGTATGATGAGGAAACCAATCCGAACGGGGCTTATCCGAATTTAGGTTGTGACCGTCAGATTGGCGGATCGGTATTGGCTGATTCCGATTTCTGGACTATCAATACCTTCCGTTGCTATATTCGTAATCTGACAGTGGCTTATTCTTTACCAAAGAAGTGGATTGCTCCGTTAAAAATGGAGAGTGTGAGACTTAATCTGACTGGTAACAACTTGTGGGATTTCTATAATCCTTATCCCGATAATTATCGTAACTTCTACGATGCGGGTAATGTGGAATATCCTACTTTGAGAACATGGTCATTAGGTGTGAATGTAACTTTCTAAAAAACAAGAGAAATATGAAAAAGAAAAATATATTATATGTTGGAGCCTTGGCTGTGGGCTTATCTGTATCGGGGTGTAGCGATTCGTTTCTCGATATGAAGAACTATGGCGCGTATGACGATTTCGATTCTCCATCGAAAATCAACTGGTATATTTCCGGTTTATATGATTACTATTTTTATGGATATAACAATCCGGGAGAAGTGGTAATAGGTTCGTGGGCTAACAGGAATAATTTAACGGAAGAGGCTTGGGGTATAACCAGCGGAGGAAAGTTGGATCCGAATTCCAGCCATACGGGTGTCAGCGATTTGAATGGAAATTTTATGAGCGGATATTTTGGTTCTAAGTTAGGGAATAGCCCTACTAACAATGCTTATACCCGTATCCGGAACTGCAATATCTTATTGCGCGATATCGATAACGCCAATGCTTCGCAGGATGTGAAAGATAAAGCGAAGGGGCAAGCGCTCTTCTTGCGTGCGATGCAGTTATTCGATCTGGTTCGTACGTATGGCCCGGTACCTATTGTCACAACGGTAGTAAATGCCGAGGCTGTGGAGGAAGGTTTGCCGCGCGCATCCGTAACACAATGTGTGGATCAGATTCTTCGGGATTTGAATGAGGCGGCTTCTTTGCTTCCCGACAGATGGGGAGCTAACGATTATGGTCGTTTGACAAGAGCGGGTGCTTTAGCCTATAAGAGCCGTGTATTATTGACTTATGCGAGTCCTGTTTTTAATAAAGATTGGGATAATCCGCAGAATGCCCGATGGCAGAAAGCTTTAAAGGTTACAGAAGAGATTCGGAGAGAGTTGGAAGCTGCCGAATATGGTTTAGGCGAGTGTTCTGATGCTGCCGGATGGGCAACAATGATGTCGGTAAATAATAATACCTACGTGGGAAATAAAGAGGCGTTGATTATTAAATTGAACGCCAGCTCTACAGCCAGTGATGTAGATCGGAATGGTTGGGAAAATAGTGTTCGTATGACTTCTCAGGGAGGAGGCGGAGGTGTGGATGTTCCGCTGGAATTGGTGGATATATTCCCCATGGCCGATGGAACTTATCCGACGGATGCCGCTAAAATCAGCAATGGAAGTATGACATTCATGCTGAACCGTGATCCCCGTTTTTATCGTACATTTGCATTTAGTGGTGTGCAGTGGGGATACAATGAACATGCTACCGACACTGTTTGGGCTTATCGCTGGTATAATAAAGAGCCCGAACCGATAGAAGGAAAACCGGGCGAATTTACTATCAGCATGTCTGCTAGTGAAGAAAATTCGGTGGATAGTCCGGTATTTGTCCGTAAGATGAGTAATCTTTCGGCTAAATCGGATGAATTTGAGTATAGCAGCACTTCTATTTATGAATATCGTTTTGCAGAATTGGTATTGAATCTGGCAGAATGTTATGCCGCAACGAACAATGTGGGCAAGGCAATTGCATGTATCGGTGAACTTCGTGCGCGGGTAGGTATTCCATCAACTAACAATTATGGTTTAGGTAATATTACGGATCGGCATGCAGCTATTGCGGCATGTTTACGGGAACGTCAGATTGAGTTGGCTTACGAAGGAAAACGTTCGTGGGATTTGTGGCGTTGGTTGCTTTATGACGGAGGACAGGATGCTTTAAAGTTGAGTTCGGTAAATACCTGTACGGCATTAGGTTTCGATCCGTTGAACGGAACTCATCGTACGGCAAAACTGCTGAAGGTGAAAGAAGGGCTTTATACAATCGGTACGGACGAGGCTTTACTTGCCGAACGCCAGGCGGTAGGAGCCGATCCGGACAGTCCGGAATTCCAAACACAGTTACAAGCTTTGTCTGATTTCTGGAAGCAATCTTTTAATTATGTGAATGTGCTTGTGGCAGGTGATCATGATAATAATGATGAACCGATAAATATCCTTTGGAAAGGTAACTACTATATTAATGGTTTGGATAAAACCGTGTTGGACAACAATAAATGGTTGGGGCAGACTATTGGCTGGACCGATCAGAACCAGAATGCAGGAACTATTAATTTCCAGGATGATGAAACACTGACAGTAGAATAGTATATTATTAAATTTTTTCGGGTTTTTAAAAATTGTAATAGAAGTAGAAAGGGCTATGTCGTGAGATATGGCCCTTTTTTGCAAGTATAGGCTATTCAAGCATTTCCTATACTGCTACCTGGTTGACAGAAGTGGAAATCGATTTCTTATTATAGATTATTCAAGTATTTCTTTACAGTTTCTCGGAAGAAAGTAGTTTTCCCAGCTCTTCCAAATCCTCTACAATGTAATCGGCGCCGGCTTGCGTCAACTCTTTGCGGTCACCGTATCCGTAAAGTACTCCTACCGATTGTATTCCCACTTCTTTCGCTCCGATGATATCGTGTTTCCGGTCGCCTATCATTAAGATGGCGGAGGGGTCAGTGAGACCGTTTGCCTCCATTATATAACGTATCACCTTTGCTTTGGCCGAGCGGGTGCGTTGCATGGTGTCACCACCTATGTAATGAAAATAAGAATCGATATCGAAATATTCCAGTATTTGTTTCGCCAGTTGCTCGGGTTTGGAGGTGGCTACATAAAGCGTCTTTCCCTTGTCGGCCTGCAGTTGCAGAAATTCTTTCATGCCGGGGTAGAGCGTGTTCTCATAAAGTCCTTTTGTAAGGAAATACTCGTTATAATATTCGCATGCTTGGTCGGCTTCTTCTTTGGAAAAACCGTAGAAGTCTTGAAACGAATCTTGCAAAGGAGGCCCTATAAAAGGGCAAAGTTGCTGTAGATTGTCTACCGTAATACCATATTTCTTTAATGCATGTTGCACGGAGTGGGTGATGCCGAGCATAGGGTCGGATAGGGTGCCGTCGAGATCGAAGAATAAATGTTGCTTCATTTACTTTTTTCGGCAAATTTAGATATAAATCGCGGTTTATATGCCGATGTTATAAGAAAAAGTCTAGTCCATTCCTATCTTTAACAACGTTTTCCCGAATCCTGTTTGTTTTCTTAGAGGAAAGGTATCATGAAGATTGAGAAACTCCATTGCTTTAACCGTATCGTCACCTCCTTTGTGCTTTAATGATAGGCATCGAATCTGTTTGTCGCTTGTCGATGGCAAACGTTTTTCGGATGTATGGCGGACTTTATAAGTTTGTTATGGATAGGAAGAATGTTTTTGTCGTATCTTTGCCGACCGAAATAACCATTTAAAAACATAATTGTATATGCTGAAACATATTGTAATGTGGAAACTCGAAGAGTTTGCCGAAGGAAAAAGTAAAGCGGAGAATGCGCAATGGATGAAAGAACATCTGGAAGCGTTGGTAGGTGTGATTCCGCAAATAAAATCTTTGGAAGTGGGTATCAATGTCAACAAGTCGGATGCGGCGTACGATGCCGTATTGGTGTCGACGTTTGAAAACGAGGCGGATTTAAGTACGTACCAGACTCATCCCGAGCATGTGAAAGTGAGTACTTATTGCAATAAGATCCGCATTAGTAGGGTGGTAGCCGACTATTATACCGAAGAGACTTCTTGCGGAAGGTAATGCCTTACCTGTATATGCCACATTGTGCCACGCTTGTGGCACAGGTGTGACATATTGATTGGCATAGTTGTGACTTAACGTGTGTCACAGTTGTGACACGCCTGCTGTCACAGGTGTGCCACCGTATTGGCACAAATCCGCGCAACGGCAAGTGGCTCTTTCCAGAGCCTCCGGTTGGGTTGGTATACTCTATCGTTCTGCGGCAGAAGTATGTTTCATAATGAAATCTACAATGGGAGTGGGGTTTTCCAAGCTGTGCGGATGATGGCCGCATCCCTCTTTCAGGATAAGTTCCACTTTTCCTCCCGATTGTTCGAACCGTTCTTTCCATACGGCAAAGTTCTCTTCATACGGAACCACTTTGTCTGCTGTGCCGCAAACGGCTATCACCGGGATAGCGGCTTTGGCAACCGGCTCTGTGCGATCTATCGGATTCCCTTTGAAATCTGCCATATCCGCTTCCGTCAAGTTCCATTCTGTGAGGAAATCGTTCCATAGCTGAGGCTCTTTGCGCGATGGCCAGCTCTCGATGTTGCATACGGGAGCGTCTACATATAGGCAAGCCACTTTTTGAGGATAGGTAGCAGCCCAGTTCAATGCAAAGTAACCGCCGCGGCTGAAACCTTCCAGCGTTACCTTTTTGTTGAGTTTGTAGAACTTTGTCATCGTTTTATAGAAATCATTGCCTAGTTTCACTGCCCGCGGGCTGCCGTATAGATGTGTCAGATCGTAGTATACTACATGGAATCCCCTTTCCAGCAATGCCGAATCGACGGAGGCGAATGCGCCGAAGAAAGCCGGGCGCCATATCCATTGGCGGGTTTTGGCGTAGGAGTTGGCAGAAGAGCTGTCCGATACTTTCCCTTCTTCTTTGGGCGCTACTACAATAGCTTGTCTTCCTTGGAAATAAAAAGTATATTTATCGAAACCTTTCCACGTGGAACGTTTTCCGGGGAACGGTTGTTGAGGAGTATATGCTTCCGGTTCTTTACCTGTCAGAGAGCGATAAATCTCTGTTGCGATGCGCAAAGCGCCTTCTTCGTTGGGATGCACACAGTCGGGGAAACATTCGGGATAAGGAAGCAACGGCGTGTGCAGGTCGATTACTTTTACCTGCATATCCTTGGCTATTTTGTCGATGATAGGAATAATATGTTGGGTGATGGTGCTGTCGTTGATGGTCCATTGCACCTTAGTGGGCGGCACCGGGTAACACAGATAAATGGCAGGATGGGAGGGGAGTGCCTGGAATGCGGCCACCATAGTACGCATATCGTGTTCGAATTCATGTCCGTGGGCCGGCCAGTTAATGTCTTTCGTATCGTTTGTACCCAGTTTGATGGTAACGATGTCCGGCTGGAAAGCTAATGCATCCCGATATTTTTGTTCTTTCATATAAGGGCGGTCTCCGTTCATCAACATCGTGCGTCCGCTGTACCCGAAGTTTCGTACATCATATCCCTTGCCCAGCCATTGAGCCAGTATGCCGGGGTAACTGTCTTGAAACATATTCTTCACTCCAACGCCTTGCGTGATACTGTTGCCTATGCACGCCACTTTAACCGTTTTCTTCTCTTGTGCCAGCATGCTTCCGGTCAGGAACAACAGGAGCATCAGCCATCCGAAATGTGTTTTCATCTTTAATGTATTTATCGATAGGTTTATATTCGTTTATTTCCGCAAAAGTAGATATAAATCTCCATTTATATACCGGTGTCATAAGAAAAAGTCTCCGTTATCTTTATTTTATATAAAGTCGGCTCGACTCTTATTTGTTTTCTTCGAGGAAATGCACTCTATTTTGACTAAACTGCAAATAAAACTAAAGAATAGTGGCAGGATGCTAGTTAATAATTCTTTTATATATATAATCAGAAGCCTGGCAAAGACCTCTTTATAATCAATTGTTTGTACATTTGCAGGCTATTTCTATAATGGCACAACTTTAATAAAATCATTAAATCTATTAGAAACTTGATGAAAAGGTATGGTAAAGTAATGGCGGCGGTCATTGCCTGTATGTTGATAGGAGGTGAATGTATCGCAGCAAATGCAACTGTCCCTGCTACCGAAAGCATGGGCTGGTTTAAAAAGAAAAAGAAGAAACAGGAGAAGGAAGAGAAGGTAAAGACCGATTATGAGAAACTGGTAGAAGGGAGCGAAGCTAAAAAGGGGATGTTTACCATATATCAGAAGAAAGGTGATTATTATTTCGAGATTCCTACGTCATTGTTAGGCCGCGACATGTTGGTGGTAAACAAACTGCAACGTGTACCTTCGGAACTGAACGAAGCGGGTGTGAATCGCGGTGTAAACTACGAAAATCAAATGGTGAGTGTGGAATGGGATAAGGCGGCCGGAAAAGTGATGTTTCGCCAGAAACGCCCTTTGCCGTTAGTACCCGCAACCGATGCCATCCGTCGTTCCGTGGAGGACAATTTCATTTCTCCACTGATTACCGCATTTAAAATCGAAGCGATCAATGCCGACTCTACGGCGTTGGTGATTAAGGTGAATGATATTTACGACGGTTCGGAGACAAGCATCAATAACGTATTTACCAATATCAATCTGGGTACTTCGGCTATAAAGAACCTTTCGCGCATCCTTTCCGTAAAGGCCTTCCCAAACAATGTAGTGGCTACTTCGGAACTTACAACGAAGGTAACCGAAGGAACTACCAGCGTATACGTGACGGTAGAAGTCAGTTCGTCTCTATTATTGTTGCCCGAACAACCTATGATGGGACGTTACGGCAATCAGAAGGTGGGTTATTTCACCAATTCACTATTGAGTTTCAGCGATGCGCAGCAGCGTGCGGACAAGACTCACTACATCACCCGTTGGCGTCTGGAACCGAAGCCTGAAGAACGGGAAGCTTATTTAAACGGGCAATTGGTGGAGCCTGTCAAACCCATTGTGTTTTATATTGATAATTCCACCCCATACCCGTGGCGCAAATACATTAAACAAGGCATTGAAGATTGGCAGGCGGCTTTCGAAAAGGCCGGTTTCAAGAATGCCATCCGTGCTATAGAGGTGACGGACAGCATGCAGGTTGATATGGACGATGTGAACTATTCGGTACTTACGTATGCCGCTTCGGAAAAAAAGAATGCGATGGGTCCCTCGGTACTCGATCCCCGTTCGGGCGAGATTCTGGAAGCGGACATCATGTGGTGGCACAACGTACTTTCCATGGTGCGCGAATGGATTACGGTACAGACAGGTGCTGTATGTCCGGAAGCGCGCGGTGTGCAGTTGCCCGATTCTTTAATGGGCGATGCCATCCGTTTTGTTGCTTGTCATGAAGTGGGGCATTCTTTGGGATTGCGCCATAACATGCGCGGTTCGGCTGCTTTCCCTACAGACTCGTTGCGTTCCGAGGCGTTTACTTCCAAGATGAAATCTACAGCCTCATCCATCATGGACTATGCTCGTTTTAATTATATTGCTCAACCTGGGGATGGAGTAAAGGTACTCTCTCCGCATATCGGGGTTTACGATATGTTCGCTATCGAATACGGTTACCGCTGGTATGGCAAAAACTCGCCTGAGGAAGAAAAGGAGCTGTTAGCCGACTTCTTAGGCAAGCATACGGGCCGTCTCTATAAATATAGCGAAGCACAGGACGTACGCGATGCAGTAGATCCCCGTGCTCAGAATGAAGATTTGGGCGACGACCCTGTACGCTCTTCCCAGTTGGGTATCGAAAACTTGAAACGCATTGTACCGCAAATCATTCAGTGGACTACAACCGGCGAAAAGGGACAGACTTACGAAGAGGCTTCGCGGCTTTACTATGCGGTTATCAACCAATGGAACAACTATCTGTACCATGTGCTGGCTAACATTGGTGGCATCTATATAGAAAATACAACCGTGGGCGATGGAGTAAAGACTTATACTTTTGTGGAGAAAGAGAAGCAACAAGCTGCGTTGAAGTTCTTGCTCGATGAGGTGTTGACTTATCCCACATGGCTGTTTGATACGGAAGTAGGACAGTATACCTATCTTTTGCGCGATACGCCGAACGGCATGCAAGAAAATGCTCCTACCCAGATATTAAAGAATGCGCAGGCGTATATTCTGTGGGATTTATTGGGCAACAATCGTTTGATGCGTATGCTTGAGAACGAGTCCGTGAACGGAAAGAAAGCATTTACGGTAGTGGAACTGATGGACAGATTGCACAAGAGTATTTTCGGAATAACCGAACGTGGGGGAACACCCGATGTGATGCAGCGTTCGTTGCAAAAGAACTTTCTGGATGCGCTATTGACCGCTGCTGCCGAACCGGAAGCGGTGAAAATCAATAAGAAGATAGCGGATAACCATTTCCTGCTTGATACGGCTGTGCCGTTCTGTAGCTGCCATGAAGCCGAACAACGTGCACTCCGTACCGGAGAACGTATGGGTGCGCCGCGTGTACTGAATTTCTATGGTTCGCAATTAAACCGTATTTCCGATGCCATTTCTGTAAAACGCGGTGAGTTGTTACGGATTAAGAGATTATTGCAAAGCCGTTTAGGTACTTCTGATACAGCAACGAGATATCATTACGAAGATATGATTCTGCGTATTAATACAGCGTTAGGAATAAAGTGACGATGTCTTCCAACCTAGTGGCGGACTGTCCTTGATATAGAGAGAAATGAAAGAGGATGATTAACAACTAAATTCGATTATTATTCAATGAGAAAACAATTGTGCATTATTGTATGCTTGCTTGCCAATGCACTGGTGATGGCCAGTGCCGGCAACCGTACCATCAATGGTGTGGTACTCTCCGGAGACGATGACCAGCCTTTGATTGGTGCTTCAGTATATGTGCCTGCCGAGGAGCTGAAAAAGATCGGTTCCGACCAGGCGACATTGGGTACGATTACCGATATGGATGGAAACTTTACGCTTTCCATACCGGAAGAGGTAACGAAATTGCTATGTAGTTACATAGGTTATGACGAACAAACTATAACCTTGCAGAGAGGAAAAGATACTTATCGCATCGTGTTACAAGTCTCATCCCATACGTTGGGCGATGTGGTGGTAACAGGTTATCAGGAGCTGGAACGCCGTAAATTGACGGCAGCCGTTTCCAAAGTCGAAGTTACAGATGCCATGTTAGGTGGCGTGAAGAGTATCGACCAAGCTTTGGCAGGACAGGTAGCCGGAGTATCGGTAACCAGCACTTCCGGTGCGCCGGGTTCGCCTGCCCGTATCCGTATTCGCGGTACGGCGTCGCTCAACGGAACGCAAGACCCGCTCTGGGTGCTGGACGGAATGCCTTTGGAGGGTACGGACATCCCTGCATTGGATCCCAATAATGATAATGATATTACGAACATGGCGCAGTCGTCTATCGCCGGCCTTAGCCCGAATGACATCGAAAGCATTACCATCTTGAAGGATGCGGCGGCTACGGCCATCTACGGTGCCCGTGCGGCCAACGGTGTGATTGTGGTCACCACTAAGAAGGGGCGTTCCGGTAAGCCGGTCATCAATTTCAATACCAAGCTTACTTATACGCCGAACTTAGATACCGACCGTTTGAACCTGATGAATGCGGAGGAGAAAATCAATCTGGAGTTGCAGTTGATGAAAGAACCGTATGGAGAAGCCTATTATTCGCCTATGCAAATATTCAACGAAAAAGGCGGAGTAGCTGATGTGTTGAGGAAATATAATTTGTTTGATGCATATCGTGCTCAAGGTTGGGCCGGGCTGACCACTGAAGCGCAGAACGAAATCAATAAGCTGAAAACCATTAACACCGATTGGGGGGACATCCTGTTCCGTGATGCCTTTACACAGGAATATAACGTAAGCATTTCAGGAGGAAGCGAGAAAGTGACCTATTACAATTCGTTGGGATATATGGTGGAGAACGGTAATGTGCCGGGTGTAAGTAACAACCGTTTCAACTTAACCAGCAAAACCTCTTATCAGGTAAACAAACTCTTTAAAGTGGGAGTTTCTATCTTTGCCAACCGCCGGAAGAGCCGGAATTTTATAACGGATACGTATGGTTATTCCAATCCTATTTTCTATTCCCGTACGGCTAATCCGTATTACCGTCCATACGATGCGGAGGGTAATTATGTGTATGATTATGACATCTCTTCCAGCAGTGATCCGGATCCGAACCGCGGTTTTAATATCTTTGAAGAGCGGGACAATACCCATAATAAAACGACTATTACCTCGCTGAACGCGATTCTTGATGCCGAACTGCGCTTGAATGACCAACTGAAGTTTACCACACAGTTGGGTGCGCAATGGGACAATTCTTCGCAAGACCAGTATGTGGGACAGCATACCTTTACCATGCGTAATATGTACCTCAACAGTAGATATTGGGACAAGGCGAGTGGTGAATATAAATATGTGATCCCTTCTACAGGAGGTATGCATAAGGTGAACGAGTCCACTACTTCGCAGTTTACGTGGAAGGCGCAGGGAGAATGGAAGAAAACCTTTAATGAGATACATGATGTGCAGGTAATGGCCGGTACAGAAATTCGCAAGAATTGGTATGATACTCATTCATCTACCGGTTATGGATACGACCCGAAGACGTTGACGACTATTCCATTGGTTTTTAAAGATTTGGATCAGGCCAAAGAATATCCGCTAAGCTCGCAAACCAAGACGGTGAATGCTTTTGCCTCGTTTTATGCCAACGGATCGTATACATTGATGAATCGGTATGTGGTAGGGGCAAGCGTCCGTTCAGACGGTTCCGACCTTTTCGGTGTGGATGACAAATATCGTTGGTTGCCTATCTATTCGTTCAGTGGCTTATGGCGCGCTTCCAATGAACAATTCCTGAACAGTGCCCGTTCCTGGATGGATAATCTGGCTTTGCGCTTTTCGTATGGTTTACAAGGTAACATCGATAAGAATACCTCCCCGTTCTTGGTGGGAACTTATGGAAATATCAGTATTTTGCCCGGCAATACGGAGAGCAACATCACCATCGATTCGGCTCCTAATGCTAAGTTGCGTTGGGAGAAGACAGCCTCCTACAATGTAGGACTCGACTTTGCCATGTTGAATCAGGCAGTAAATCTGAGCGTGGATTACTACTACCGAAAAGGTACGGATCTGATAGGAACCCGTATGCTTCCCCTCGAAAGCGGATTCGAAAGCATGAGCATTAACTGGGCAAGTATGGAGAATAAGGGTGTGGAGATCAATCTTCAGACACGCAACATCACTACTAAAGATTTCTCGTGGTATACCAACTTCAACTTTGCCTATAACCAGAACAAGGTGCTGGAGGAGAACATCCCGGAAGACCAACGTACTCCCGGCAGAGAGGGTTATCCGGCAGGAGCCATCTTTGTTTTGAAGACCAAGGGAGTAGACCCAGAAACAGGACGCGTCCAGTTTGTGAAGAAGGACGGAAGTGTGGTGACAGGAGAAGAACTGTATGGCATGACTCCTGATGAGTTTGGTATGAATACGTATACTGCTGCGAATATTTCCGCTGCGGAAGAACGGGATTTTTATAGTTATGCGGGAACTTCTGACGCTCCCTACACAGGAGGTCTTATGAATACCTTTAATTACCGGAATTGGGAATTGAATGTGAATCTGGCTTATTATTTTGGTGCGCATATACAGACATCTCCTTCGTACAGCATTACCAATTATGATCCCGGACGGAATACAAACAAGGATATTTTGGATCGTTGGACTCCGGAGAATAAGACCGGCAAATTCCCAGCCTTGGTGAACCTAAACTATTATCCGGCCGATTACTATTTATATTTAGATCATGCGCAGGTATATAACTCACTGGATATGTGGGTGAGGCCGTTAAACTATGTGCGTTTGCAGAATCTCCGTTTGGGATACCGTTTCCCTTCGGAATGGTTGCGCAAATTGAATATAAGCGGAGCAAGTGTAGCCTTGGAAGCACGCAACCTGTTTGTATGGGGTTCGAGTTACCACAACTATATGGATCCGGAATCTCAAAGTAACTTGTATATGACGCCGGTTCCTAAATCGGTAACGTTTAACTTAAGTCTAAACTTTTAATTGATGCAGTGTATGAATGGAATAAAGAAACTCTATATGGCTCTCTTGGTGACGGGAGCCGGACTGTTGGCTTCATGCGATAGTTATTTGGACCTTCAGCCTGTGGGGAAAGTTATCCCCAATACACTGGAGGAGTACCGCTCACTGTTTCTAACAGCTTATAATTACGATATGTCAGATCGCGCCTTGTGTGAGATGCGCACCGATGAAGTGGCTCTTGTGGCTGATGAAACGGATATGAACGTGTATAAGAACATTGTAACGTGGAGTGATGTGAACAACGATGTTGCCACCGCTTCGTTCGGTTGGGAATATTATTACAGAGCTATTTATTATGCGAATTCGGTGATTGACAAAAAAGGTGAAATCACGGGCGATAACCAGAACGATATTAATCAACTGGTAGGCGAGGCTTATTTGATGCGTGCCTATATGCACTTTCTATTAGTTAACCTTTATGGAGAACCTTATACGAAAGAAGGCGCCCCGGAAACAAAAGCCGTTCCGCTGAAATGGGATATTGATCTGGAAAAGATTCCGGTTCGTACCACCGTGGCCAAAATCTATGAAGCCGTATTGGCTGACATAGAGAGCGCACGTGGGGTGATGAATGTGACGGAGTGGGAGGAGAAGTATCGTTATCGTTTTTCCACGTTATCGGTAGATGCGTTGGAATCACGTGTCCGCTTGTATATGGGAAGTTGGCAGGAAGCCTACGAGGCAGCCGAACGGGTGTTGGCGCAGAAATCGGATTTGGAAGATTTCAATGAGGCGGACGCCCAATTGCCTAACCAATATCGGTCGGCTGAAATGATAACGGCTTATGAGCGCATTTATAGCACCTCTACCCATAAGGTTTCTTATGCGGCGGCAGACTTTTTACAGAAATATGATGCAGCGACTGATCTCCGTCCGGCGAAATTCTATGGTGATGCAGACGAGAACGGTAACCGTCCTAATAATAAGGTACTTGCTACCTCGCAATATCGTTGTTCGTTCCGTACCGGAGAACTTTACCTGAACGCTGCCGAGGCGGCGGCTCGTATGGATAAACTGAAAGAGGCGCGCGAACGCTTGCTGCAACTGATGGAGAAGCGTTATACGCCGGAAGGTTATGCACGGAAAGCAGCTGTTGTAGAAGCGATGGATAAAGAAGCTTTGATAGCGGAGATCTTGGAAGAACGTGCCCGTGAATTGGCTTTCGAAGGTCACCGTTGGTTCGATTTGCGCCGTACTACCCGTCCGCGTATCGATAAGGTGATTGAGGGAACCACTTATACGCTTCAACAAGATGATGCGCGCTATACATTGCGTATTCCGCGTGTTGCTACGGAAGCGAACCCCGGATTGCTGAACTAAATGGCTCTCTCTTCCCGAAGTGCCTTCTTGAATGGGGCGCTTCCGAGTGAGAGTTTTATGTGGGTGCAGCCGACTCGGAAGTGTATCCCGGAGCAGAAACATTTAGCGTTTTAAACCGGAGGTAGAACGAATGCTGTACAAGTAGTGCTTTAAACAGAATATTATGCCTTTTATAGCATTTTCGGAATGTGAGGAAAAGGATTGTTCTTTCATTTATCATCATCCCCTTATATCGCCTGTATTTTCTTTTTGTGGAAAGGGTAATATAAGGGGATGATTCTATCTTTTCTTTTACGGCTATGGCGATTATAGGCACAGCCAGGAAGCGTGACTGAACGGACAGAAAAGGAGCTCTATTTTACATTCTTTTCTTGATAAAGTTAGTCATTAGAATTATTCTTCGTAATAGTTTCCGTATGAATGCCTTCTATATTTACGGTTTTTATAAATCTATTATAGCAGATATATAGTCATATCTTTAATTAGGCAGATTAATTCTCCATTGTCTTTCATTTTGCAAAAAATATTCACTTTCACCGTCCTTTGGCGTATTGTGCCAAATATATTATAAGGGATTATTACCATACCTTCTTCGTCACATTCTAGGGTCTTGGATATTTTCTTACCTGCCTTTAAATAAAATAGTTCAATGTGATCCACTTGTGTGGGGTCAATCTGTGCTGAGATTTTTAACGTATCAAGCAAGTACTGTTCGGAATGGCTATAAGATTCGGCGTCATTACGTACTGACATGCGCTTTGTATAAATCACATAATCGAGCACACTACTACAATCCGCCGCTTTTAATTGTTTTGCAGCGAGAACCATAATTTTTTTGCTCGTCATGTTAAATACTTTGACAGCTTGTTTATCATTAGCCCATTTGATGGTGGCTCCATCGGAGAAGATATCGCCTTTTTTCAGTGTCTTGTTACCAATTGATATAGTTTCGGTATTGAGCATTAAGATGCGATAATCATCGGCATGGACCGATGTATACAAGATTGTAACTACAAATATCGCAAGTGCAATTTTAAAGATTTTGGAGTTTACCATATTTTTTGAGAATATTAATGATTTGTTGATAGCATGTGAATATTGTAGAGGTGATAAACACATCAAACACTGCTGAGAAAAAGTAGTACGTCGTAAGACTGATAAGCGAAAGTATGACGGAGAAACTAATCCATGTAATAAGTATCCGTAAGTAAGAACTGCGCACTTTGATAAGAGTTTCGCTGTAAATAATCTGATAAATCATCCAAGAGAAACATGTTATCAGGATGATGATAAACCACGGTGATATGATATGCTTTTGCAAACATAAAGACAAGAAGGTGTCATAATGTAAGATTGGTCCAGACACTTCACCCTTGAAAGTGTTATGGAGATCATGTTCTGTGAGGTCGCCCACAATAATATTTTTATTGGTTAGCAAAGCATTCAATAGAAACTCATCATCGGTTGCCAAAATATCCTCACCAAGATTATGAATCACTTTTTCTCCTTTTGCGTTATAAGCAGGTATTGCACCTATAGTTAATGCAGGAATCATACTTTTAAGCATCAATCTTCCATTATCGGAACCCGTAATCCATCCTTCACAAAGCTTGTGCTTTGTATGTTGCTGATACATTTCTGCTGCCAATGACAGTTCGCCTCTTGCAAATAGGGGATATTTCTGAAAATCACTGTTGGACACAGTTATTTGGTAATCGGAATATGCTGCCTTGTGTAAGATGCTTGAGTCCGGTAAAAGGGCATCTTTGTGTTTAGGAATAAAAAGACGTGGGGTGGAGGCTATAAGGCTGAAAAGCACGGAGTCTGTAGGAGTAGTGATTTCAGGGTCGAAATATACATCCATAAGAATGTTTTTATACTGTTTGTTGATATTTGCGAACTTAAGAAATTGTGCCAACTTTTCTCGGTCGGTGATTGCGATATTGCCCTTTGGAAAACCATACTCATCATTTACAGGCACTAAGCTTTTATCATAGGCAATATTTATGAATGTGGTTTCGTCTAAGTAGTGGGTGGCGATATCATCGTCTGTTATCATAGCTTTTATTGCCTCCGCATATTTAAGAATAGTCGTTTCTCCTAACAGAGGAACACTAAACCCTGAGATCCATAGCCATAGCAGTAATGTTACAAGTGCCATTGCTATGGTAATGCTCCCTCGCTTCAAAAAAGTGCAAATATTCCAATACTTCATAGATTTGAGAGTATTCCACCCTTTCAGTATCTTCTTGTATTTGTTTATGTTGTTGAACTTCATGTCAGTTTATAGCATCAATAAGAACAAAGCCACCCCAATATATGGGATTATCGTATGGATAAAGTTTTATCTTGCCGTTATCGAGAGCAATCTCGTGATAATTTCGTAGAAATTGTCTTGCCGCTTTTAGTGCGTCCTGCTTTGTGGATCCTGCTAACAGATGCTTGTAGAACTCTTCCATAAAGAGGCGTGTAGCTCTGTCGTCAATTTTCCAAAGAGATAGCATAAGTGATTGTGCACCTGCCATTTTCAACCCACGCTGTAAGCCATTTATGCCTTCGCCGGATACCCGACCTATGCCCGATTGGCATGCCGACAACACAACCAATTTGGCTGCTGACAGATCCATCTCTGAGATTTCTGCACTTGTAACGATTCCGTCATTGTTTACATCGGTATCTGTCCATTTATTTGCTATAGTTTGGTTTACACCCGATACCATCAAGCCGGAAGTAAGCATTGGCAGATTATTTGGGGTAGCATTCGCCATGAATTTCATACGTTTGTTCATTCGCACTTGATTGTCATTCCAATAATATCCATGAGAGGCGATATGCACTACATCGTGATTTGCTATAGAAGCTCTTAATACAGCCTCATTGCCTGCCGAGCCAGATAGAATTCTTACCGTTTTTCCTTTTTCTTGCATCATAGAACCGATTGCGTTGACTTCCTCAAGACTCTCAGGTAGATTGTTTATCATACCTCGTACATGTGATGAAGTAGTTTGTCCATATTCCAGTCCACCTACCAGTAAGGCACTATTAAGTTGATCGGGCAGACGGTTGGTAAGCAGTTCGCGTGTAGAAGTCAGTCGGTAGATATTCCACTTTTCATCCACATAAGTATTACCGTCATATGGTACAGCTTCCATTTGCATCAGTTGGAATATTCCATCGGGTGAGTAATAAATAGTATGGCAATCATTGATATATGGTTCGATCCGTTTCCAAAACACTTCATAAGTAAGTTCGCTGATATAAGTAAGACCATATTTGAAGTATTCTTCAAAATTGTTTTCAGAATCAAGTTCTATATAGACGGGTGTTATACCAGGTTTTACCACTACTGCACGATAGTATATAGCTTGCATAATAGGATGATACGTTCTTATTAATTCAATACTAACCTCACCTTTCCTGAGTTTGTTTTGAATAATTTTCCAGTTGGCTTGAATATTCTTAATACGTTGTTTCTCCGTTATGGATTTTTTTTCAAGATTGGTCTGCATTCCTTTGTAAAGTAATGCGCTATTATATGCAAGGATTGCATACTGAGCTGCAAATTGCTTGTCAGTGGTATAATAATTGGGTATTACCAACGATAGCCAATTTCCCCATTTCTCGCAAAATGCTTTTTGCTCTTCTACAGATTTATCCGTTATAGAGGCAATTAGGGCTTTACGTATTCCCTCAATGCATTCGTTTAGATGTTCTATACATGATTTGTGTTTACCTATGTAATACAAAGCATCCGCTTTTTGAAGCAATCCCATCAAATAGTTTTCATTACTGGTATCGTTACGTTTCTTGTATGAATTTAATGCTTCATTGAAGTAGATCAGTGCTAATGACAAACATTGCTGAATATTGACTGCGTCCTCTTTTAAACAATAATTCCACCACCATGCAACATCTCTTTTAAGGAGGTCTTTCTTTGCCAAACTATGTGCTTTTTTTGATTCATAGGGTAATATTCTTGTATACGTTTCTCCAATAAAGCGACACATTTCTGGATAGCTTGCCGAATTATGATCCGCTTGTGAATCAAACACATCTGTCCATTTTTTGAGGTTTAAAAAAGAGATATCAGATAACAATTCATTCGGTTTCTCCCATGTATAGCAAAACATAGAGATACAAGCTTCTACAGATACTCCATATTTATCCTTTATTTTTTTAGGATTTTCGCTTATCATATATTCTTCGCAACCCTCCCAATGAAATAGCTGCTTGTAAGTCTGGTCTAGCTGTTCCTTTTTCATTCCTTCATTTTGCAGCGTCTTGCCTGCTTTTTCTTCCCAATATAGAGCAGTTTCCTCATCCTTTTCTTTTGTGCGATAATATTTTGCTAATCTCTCCATTGCCTCTGTATGCCCGTTTTCTGCCGCTAACTGAAAATAATACAATGCAGTTTCGACATCTTTATTTTGTTTTAGATAACATAATCCTGTTTCGTATTGAGCTTTGGGGTGACCTATGTCTGCTGCTATTGTATACCATTTCAACTGTAAATTTGGGTCTTTATGAGGGTCATTAAGATAATATCGCGCGATTTGGTATGCAGCCTCTGCCTTATTATGGAATGAAGCAAGATGATTTTTGTAATACTCATAGCATATTGCAGCGGCTGATTCTTCGTTAACTTCGCATCCTATTCCATTACGTAAACTTTGAGCAAGTTCGAGATAAGCTTCGGGTATATTGTGGCGATAGGCGGTGCTGAAATAATTTGTTGCCACTTCATACTCCCCTAAATTTTTCATAATCTTGCCAATTTCGTAATAACTGTCAGGTCGGATATTTTCAGGATTGTCATGTGATATTGATTTTAAATAAAGTTTAAGCGCTTCGTTAGTATTCTCTTTTGATTCGGATTGATATTGCCAGCATTTTGCCAGCATGTATTCGCCATGAGTGTTGCCATTATCGGCTGCTATTTGCGCTATTTCTCTCGCTGTCTTCTCAGATTGGGTAACACCGAATCCAATGAGATAACAGTTTGCTAATTCTCCCAATGCTCGCCTATTTCCTTTGGCAGCAAGATTTTCATATATTTGCGAGGCTGCCCTTTCCCGAATCCTAGGACTGATAGCATATTTAGAATAATATGCCAAATGGGCTAATCCCGTATTGTCGCCTGCCATTGCTGCTTTTATGTCCCAATCTATAGCTTTTATGTTATCTATTTCGGTTCCTAAACCTAAATGATAAGCTGCCCCCAACATAGACATTGAAGCCGTATTTCCGGCTTTAGCTTGTACAAGCCATTCCTCAAATTGCTTTTTCTCTTTCTGCTTTTTTATTTGATGCAGATGCGAAATTTGCTGGTTTAGGTCTATCAGGGGAACATCATCTGGCATTTCTGGTAATTTTACTACTACTCGGAATGCGCCATTTTTATAAAATGTTGTGTTCTTTAGGTCATTCCGGAAGTGAAAACTTCCGGAAGAGGCAGTATACTCTCCAACGTAGTTATTGATGCATATCCTACGACTTAACCTGTTATCATATCCACGGGAGTGATACCAAAAATTATACATTTTCTTCCTTGCTTCATTGTGTTTGTCCTTAAGCTCTCGTGTGGGAAAATAATTGTCTATACTCAAAAGAACCAATGAGTCGGGAAGAGAAAATTCTAAGCCACATAAATCGTGTAATTTCTGCAAATATCTATGGATGAGATTTTTGTCACTCACCAACTTAACCGCATCAAGGAGAAAATCGGGATCATCGTATAATGAGTCTTTTTTCTTAGTTCTACCCAAAATTGTTTCCCAATCTTCCCAACTTGTAAGGAAACGAGATATTCGTACTTTAGGTGTTTTAACGCATAGTTTCCCTTCAATTCTCACAGTATCTCTGAAACGTGAATCAGACTTTGGAAAATATTGTTTGAGAGTGTTATATTGCACAAAACCTTCCGGCAAGGTTTCCATATCTATGAGTATTCGCGAGATGGCTTTCTTTTGTTCTTCAGTTGCATCAGTTGACCATTTCAGTGGCAAAAACGTCAGCAAAGGTTCTATATTTTCGCTTTCAACAAGTGTTTTTATGGTTTGGTTATAGCATTGTATGGTGTGTACACCAAAAGGTACATGTACCTTCAGTGGAGCAAAGCCTGCGAAAATTCCATCTACAAATATAGAATCTGCTGATGTTGAACACACTCTTATCACACCTGCGGCAACAGAGTATACCGATGGTAACAGCATTAGAACCAATATAATAAGGTGTTTTTTCATTTTCCTTAATTACTTTCCAATCAATAATCCAGTGTAAATAATACAGCAAACTTTGTCAATCAGAATTATACATCATTCTTAATAATGAACCTGTGGACAAATTTACTCATTATTTGTTAACATTAGCAATGAAGTTCTATGAAAGTAAAGTTTTAAGAGTTTTCGATGATTTTCAAGTTAAACCATTCATATGAAAAACATACTAGTAGCCGCTTTCTGTTTTCAGTCGGGATGTAATATCATATATTTCTGAGACTTCTATTTCTTGATTCTAACCTAATACTTGCATAAGTCTTAGAGTTCAGTTAACATAAATTTGAGTCCGAATTTGAATACCCACTCCATTAAAAGTTTCTGTCCTATAAACCTCTCAGATATGGAACGAAGGAATAGAAATACGAACATATTTTTCGTCCTATTTTTTACCTCTTTCTGCAGGAGCTGGTTTTCCGGAGTAATGCATCGTTAGATAAGCATTTCTCCTCCAGCTCTATTGTTGTTAACATGCTCTTGCTCAAGCTGTTTTTAATGCGCTTCCAGCCAGTTCTTTCCCCAGCCGCAATCGGCTTTCAGGGGGACTTGCATGGCATAGGCGCGTTCCATTTCCTCAATAACAATTTGCTGCACACGCTCTTTTTCTTCGGGCCATACGTTGAAGTTCAATTCATCGTGCACCTGGATAATCATGGTCGAGCGGATGCCTTCTTGCATAAATCTTCGGTATATCCGTACCATTGCTACCTTGATAATATCTGCGGCGCTCCCTTGTATGGGCGCGTTGATGGCGTTGCGTTCCGCATAGCCGCGCACTACGGCGTTGCGTGAGTTGATGTCCGGAAGGAAACGCTTGCGTTTGAATATGGTTTCGATATAGCCTTGTTTGCGAGCCAACTCGATACTTTCATCCATATATTTCTTTACATCCGGATAGGTTTCAAAGTATCCTTCTATCAGTTCCCGAGCTTCCTTGCGGTCTACGTCCATTCGTTCTGCCAATCCAAAAACGGAGATGCCGTAGATGATACCGAAATTAGCGGTTTTTGCTTTGTTTCGTTCAGCGCGGGTCACCTCTTGAATGTTCTTCTTGAAGACTTTAGCTGCCGTAGCGGCGTGAATGTCATAACCGGAACGAAACGCTTCAATCATGTTGTGGTCACCGCTTAAATGCGCCATAATACGCAGTTCTATCTGCGAATAGTCTGCCGAGAAGAACTCACAACCGTCGTCAGGAATGAAGGCCTTTCGTATCTCTTTTCCGTCCTCGTTGCGAATGGGAATATTTTGCAGGTTCGGGTTGCTGGAGCTGAGTCGCCCTGTAGCGGCCACTGCTTGGTTGAACGAGGTATGTATCTTGTGTGTGCGTGGATTGATCAGTTCCGGTAATGCATCGATATAGGTGCTGAGTAGTTTCCGGAGTCCTCGGTAGTCGAGAATTTTCCCAACAATCTCGTGCTTATGACGCAGGCTTTCCAGCACCTCTTCCGAAGTGATGTATTGTCCCTTACTTTTAGTCTTTTTTGCCTTATCGGTAATTTTCAACTTGTCGAAGAGGATATCGCCTACTTGTTTAGGGGAAGCGATATTGAACGATTCGCCTGCTAACGTATAGATTTCCTGTTCTATTTGGTTCATGCGTTCGGTGTAGTGTGCGGAAGTTTGTTTCAATGCCTCGGTATCTATGCGAACACCGTTCCACTCCATGTAGGTAAGTACAGGCACAAGAGGCATTTCAACTTGGTAGAATAATTCTTCGCAATCGTTTTTTCTCAGTTCTTCTTCTAATCTATTTTTTAGTTTCAGCGTTACATCCGCATCTTCGCAAGCATATTTGTAAACCTCGGCAGGAGAGAGGTTGCGCATGTTACGTTGGTTTTTTCCTTTCGGACCAATTAATTCTTCTATCTTGATAGTCTCATACTTCAGATAAATTTCCGCTAAGTAGTCCATACCATGATGGAGTTCCGGCTGCAACACATAGTGAGCAATCATAGTGTCGAAGAGGGGACCTTTTACTTCCACTCCGTATCGGCGGAATACCAGCATATCATATTTAATGTTCTGTCCTATTTTAAGCGTGTGTTCATTTTCGAGTAGACTCTTGAACTGGTTAACAATTTTTTGCGCTTCTTCTTGTGCGGCGGGTACAGGAACGTAAAAAGCTTGGTTTTCGGCAAAACTAAAGCTCATTCCAACCAGTTCTGCCTCTATCGGATTCATGGAAGTTGTTTCCGTATCCAGACTGAAAAAATCCTTTGTCAATAATATTTGAACTAATTCGGCTATTTTCTCTTCTGTATCAATAAGTTGATAGTCGTAAGGGAGTGAGTTTAGCTTAACGAGATTCGAATATTTTTCTTCTTCCGGGTATTCGGCTGCAAATAAGTCAGGGAAATCGTTTTTCGGAAGCTCACTTTGCGCTGGCTTTTTCTCTTTCTTGAAAATGCGTTCAGTGAGTGTTTTGAATTCAAGCTCTTCAAAGATTTTGCGCAAGGCTTCTTCATCTGCTTTTTCCCTTTTGAGTTCTTCCATATTCAATTCGATGGGAACATCAATTTTGATAGTGGCAAGAAACTTGGAGAACTCGATCATTTCTTTATTGGTTTCCACTTTGGTTTTGAGTGCGCCTTTCAACTGGCTGGTGTTCGCCAGCAAATTCTCAATGCTCCCATATTCGTTGATAAGTTTCTGCGCAGTTTTCTCTCCCACACCCGGACAACCCGGTATGTTGTCCGAACTGTCACCCATCAGTCCCAGCATGTCGATAACCTGACAAGGGGAAGATATCTGGAATTTCTTCTTCACTTCTTCCACGCCCATAATATCGAATTCCTTATCGCCGTATTTGGGGCGATACATAAATACGTTGTCGGTTACAAGCTGACCATAATCTTTGTCGGGAGTCATCATGTAAGTGGTGATGCCTTGTTTGCCTGCTTGTAGGGCCAGTGTTCCAATTACATCGTCCGCTTCGTAACCGGGCACTTCTAATATAGGTATATGGTAGGCGTTTATGATATCTTTAATAATCGGTACGGAGAGTTTGATTGCTTCAGGAGTGGCCTCGCGTTGTGCTTTGTATTGCTCGTAGGCCTCATGCCGGAAAGTGGGTCCGGCCGGATCGAATGCTACACCGATGTGCGTAGGGTTTTCTTTTTTTAATACATCTTCCAGAGTGTTGACGAACCCTAGAATAGCTGATGTGTTAAAGCCTTTTGAGTTGATTCTCGGTGCTTTTATAAAAGCATAATAGGCACGGTATATCAGTGCGTAGGCATCCAGTAAAAATAGTTTTTCCATGCTGAATCTTAAAATTTATTGGTAAAAGTAGTAAAAAATACGCTATTATACGTTTTATTATTAATTTTGTACTTGAAATTCTTCTATAATGGATAAGCTAGATATTATAAGACGACCGGTAGAAAGCGAATTGAAAAAGCTGAGAGAGCTTTTCAATCAGTCGCTCGAAACTTCTAATCCTCTTTTACAGTCGGTTCTTGACTATATTACCCGGCGCAACGGTAAAATGATGCGCCCTATTTTAACATTGTTAGTAGCTAAAGAGTTCGGTTCGGTTTCGCAAGCGACTTATCATGCCGGAGTTACATTGGAAATGTTGCATACGGCCAGTCTGGTGCATGACGATGTGGTGGACGAAAGTAATGAGCGTAGAGGCCAATTGTCTGTAAACGCAGCGTTCAATAACAAAATATCGGTGCTTGTCGGCGATTACCTGCTTTCTACAGCTTTGCAGCATTCGGCTTTAACAAATAAGATAGAGGTGGTAAAAGTCATTGCCCAATTGGGTATGGAGCTTTCGGAGGGTGAGATCTTACAATTGTCTAATATCAATAATCAAGATCTTTCGGAAGGAGTTTACTTTGAGGTAATTCGTAAAAAGACTGCGGCTTTGTTTGCTGCTTGCGCACAGTTGGGTGCATTGACGGCAAAAGCTTCCGATACGGAAGTGGAGAAGTTTCGTTTGTTTGGTGAGAAAGTAGGTATGTGCTTTCAGATTAAGGATGATATTTTTGATTTCTTCCACGATGAGGCCATTGGCAAACCGACCGGAAACGATATGCTGGAGGGTAAATTAACTTTGCCGGCACTGTATGTTTTGTTGCATACACAGGATGAGGAGATGCTTGCTTTAGTTCCGAAAGTGAAGAGCTTGACGGCTACACCGGATGAAATTTCCCGTTTAATCGAGTTTACAAAGGCGAACGGCGGTATAGAATATGCCGAAGACGTGATGATGCGTTACAAGGAAGACGCTCTGCTGTTACTTCCCGAAGTGCGGAATGAACCGGTTCGTAGAGCGCTTACCGCTTACATCGAGTATGTGATAGAGCGGAACAAGTAGATTCCGTAGGATCCGGTTAGAGCTTCCAACTCATTTTACCTTTTTAGAAAAATGAAAATCTCTTGGGGGATATCCTTAAAATATTAAAGTTAAAGGGGGGTGTCCGAAAGTCAAGTGACCCAAAAAGTTGGACGAGTTAATATTAACCAGCTATAGGAAGAGACTATTCAAAAAGTCTGATAGTTTAGATTAAAACTTTCGGTTTAAGACTGTCAGGACTCAAATATAGAAAAAAGCACCACTTTACACCTAATTCTCATAGGTCAAAAGTGGCAGTCTTTATTTATTCAGTTACAATCTGTAACTTTAGCTAATTCAATTTTTACTTTTTGAACAGTCCTCCTTTGGCTTCTGTAAATTAGTTGTCTTGGCAGAGAATGCTACGTTTTGTTTGCTTGTCTTCTTTTTTCATAAAAGAAAAATGCTCCTTTTATACATTTAGTCCCTCTGAAACCCTTTGCTAACGGGCGTTCCGAATTTGTGCACAAACGCAAGGTACGAATGTGCACAAACGACAACCTCCATTGTGCACAAATGAGAAGTGGATTTGTGCACAATGGAGGGTTGCGTTTGTATAGGGCAAAATGATGTAAAAATAAATGAGTGCCTGCCCGGTTAGAAGAACTTTGTTTCTTTGCCTAAAATATCACTTAGCAGCAAGTTGGCCAAACGACTTGTTCCAAGGCGGAATAATTCGTTAGTGAGCCATTCTTCACCTAATACTTCTTTCACGATGGTG